>Ga0134127_10000924_pt1 | contig 23316 bp, 21 predicted proteins | sample KB31753_FD_96459 | JGI IMG/M metagenome (GOLD analysis project Ga0134127, IMG submission 96459) | Terrestrial soil microbial communities with excess Nitrogen fertilizer from Kellogg Biological Station, Michigan, USA - KB3-175-3 | ecosystem: Environmental > Terrestrial > Soil > Unclassified ... | reverse complement strand
GAGCCCGAGCGCGAGCACCGCGAGCACGCCGCTCAACCGGTAGTATCCGACCATGATGAGAATGACCAGGGCCGTGCCGACCAGGCCGGCGGTGATTCCCTTGCGGATCGAGTCGGCGCCAAGGCTGGCGCCCACCTGTCGCTCTTCGACGATCTTGAGCGGAATGGGCAACGCGCCTGCCTTGAGGGTCAGGGCCAGGTCTTGCGCCTCCTGGAGTCCCTTGCCTCCCAGCGTGATCTGTCCGTTGCGCCCGATGCGGCTCTGGATCACCGGCGGCCGGCCTTGTACCCGGCCGTCGAGGATGATCGCCATGTAGTCACCGACATGCTTGCCGGTCTCCTCTCCGAACTTCCGGCCTCCCGCACGATCGAGCTCGAAGGTAACGATCGGACCGTTGGTCAAGGGGTCAAGCTGCGCACGGGCGTCTTCCAGATTGCTGCCGGTGACGATGCTCTTCTCGTCGAGGGCGTAGAGGTACCGGTAGGATTGCACCCCAACGCTAGTGGGGGTTGCCGCCCACCGCAGGGTGACCCCGCGCGGAAGCAGGCGATGAACCTCCGGCAGATTGAGCAAGCTGTCCGCCCGCGGGAACGCGGTCTCGGCGACCATGAACTCACCCGGTGTCTGCCCGCCGGCCGCCTGAATCAGTGACTCGAGCACACCACCCGGCACGCTGTTGGTATCCGGCGCTTTCTCGGTGGTGTCGGCTCCCTTCGCCGTGCTGTCACCGCCCTTGGTCCGAGCAGCTACTGCCTTGGTCGAGGTGTCCTTCCCCTTCCTGGTGGTGTCGGCTGCCTTCTTGGTGCTGTCGCCGGTCTTCTTGACCGTGTCGGCGCCGAGCAGCTGCTCTACTGCGGACGGGCGCTTCGCGCCGCCGGTGTCGACTCCCTTCACGCCCAAAGCTCTGAGCGTCCGATCCATGCTCGGGAGCGCCTTTTCCAGTGCCCGCGTCTTGTCGGTGATCTTGAACTCGAGAAAGGCGCTGCGCTGAACGATCGCCTTGGCACGGGCGGGGTCGGTGATACCGGCCAGCTCGACGACGATCCGGCTGTCGCCCACCTTCTGAATGAGCGGCTCGGTTACCCCGAACTCGTCGATGCGCTTGCGGAGCACAGTAAGCGCCAGCTCGATGTCCCGTTTGGGATCGGACGACACCTGCTTCGACTGGTCGAGCTCGAGCGCGAGGTGCATGCCTCCCTGCAGGTCGAGGCCGCGCTTGATCGGTACCTGCTTGACCACGGTGTCGCGCATGACGCCGGTCTGGGGATCGCGTTCCCGGAGCGTGATACTGCGCGGCACCAGCGCGAAGATCGACCCGACCACCAGGAGGGCGATGATGATGGTGCGATTCCGAATCGAAGCGAACATCGTGAGTCCCGTTGCTTACGCGTGACTGGCGCGCGGGTGATCCAGCTCGGGTCGCTCGTCGCCAAGGACGGCCTCAGCTCGAGCCCGATCGCGCGCCAACTGTTCCTGCAACTCGAGCGCCGAGCCGAACCGCCGCACATCGCGCAGCCGTTCGACCCACTCGAGTCGCACCCATTCTCCGTACAGGTCGCCGTCGAAGCCGAAGAGGTGCGCCTCGATCGAGCGCCGTCCATCTCCGAACGTCGGCTTCGCCCCCTGATTCATCATCCCGCCCACTCGGCCGCCCCGCCACTCGACCCAGACCGCATAGACGCCGTCAGGGGGAAGAAGCTTCTCCGTGGGCAGGTCGCCGAGGTTGATGGTCGGCACGCCCAACAGGCGGCCCCGTCGCTCCCCTTCGACCACACGACCCGTCACCCGGTAAGGCCGCCCGAGTAGCCGGGCCGCGGTATGCAGATCGCCTCCGGCAACCGCTCGCCGAATCCGCCCGCTCGAAATAGGCTCGCCACCCAGGTCCACCGGCGGCACGACGTCCACCGCAAAGCCGAGTTGGGAGCCGAGCCGCCGCAGAGTTTCGACGTCGCCACTGCGCCCGCGGCCGAAGCCATGATCGTAACCGAAGACCAGCTCGCGCATCTGGCAGCGCGTCAGCAGCACGCCGCGCACGAACTCCTCCGGCGACAGCTCCGCCAGGTGGTGATCGAACCGCAGGAAGTAGGCGTAGTCCACCGGCAACTGAGCCAGCATCTCCCGGCGCTCCGCGCCGGTCGTGAGCAGCGGCGGCGCGGCCTGCGGATTCACCACGGCGAGCGGATGAGGCTCGAACGTCACCAGCGCACTCGCCCGCCGCGCCGCCTCGGCCCGGCGGGCTACCTCGGAAAGCACCGCCTGGTGTCCGAGGTGTACTCCGTCGAACGAGCCCACGGTCAGGACTGTCCCGTTCGGAAATCGAGGCAGCCGTGCGGGCGTGCCGGTGGGTGCGGTCTCGGTCACGGGCTCTCCAACACGACGACCGGCTTGAGCGAGTCACCCTCCGATCGGGCGACCGCCACCACGCTGCCGTCACCCAACAGCACCACGTGTCCTTCGCAGGCGGCGCCTGCCGGATGAGATCGGTCAGGCACCGGTCGACCATGACGAACATCGACCCGAGCCCCTTCGTCGAGCTCGCATGCCGGCAAATGCGACAGGATACGCGTGAGCGGCACCAGCGGCGTTCCGGCGCTCAGGCGGTCGAGCGGCAGCGCTTCCTCGACCCGCAGCGTTCCGATCGCTTCGCGACGGAGCGCCGTCAGGTGCGCGCCCACGCCCAACCGGTCGCCGAGGTCTCGACCGAGAGCCCGCACATAGGTTCCGGCAGTCACCGACGCGCGGAAGGTCACCAGGGGTGACGCCCACTCGACCAGCGCGATCCGATGGACGGTGACCGGCACCTCTGCCAGCTCCACGTCGGCGCCCTGGCGCGCGAGTCGGTAGCTACGCCGGCCACCTACCTTCTTCGCCGAGTAGGCCGGCGGTCGCTGCATGCCGGCACCCTCGAGGCCCCTCAGGGCTTGCCGGACTGCCGTTTCGTCGATCCCGTTGAGAGCGACGGGTTCGTTCAGCGGCTCGCCGGTGCGATCGTCGGTAGTCGTGCCGAAGCCGAGCCGCGCAGTCGCGAGATACGTCTTGTCCGTAGCCTCGACGAAGCGCGCCAATCGCGTTGCCCTGCCCAGAAGCACCACGAGGAGACCGGTTGCAAACGGATCCAGCGTCCCCGTGTGTCCCACGGCTCTGGTTCCGAGCGTCCTTCGCACCCGGGTCACCACGTCGTGAGACGTGAGACCTTCGGGCTTGTCCAGCAACAGCGCCCCGATCAGTCAGGCCCCCGCTTGATCTCATCCAGCAGCGCATCGATCCGGGCGGCATGCTCGAGGCCCCGATCGAGCTCGAAGTGAAGCTCCGGCACCGTGCGCGTGCTGAGCATGCGCGCTGTCTTGCTGCGCAGAAATCCGGCGGCGCTTCGCAAGCCTTCCACCGCCCGTTGGCGCTCCGGCTCTTCGCCCGGAACGGCTACGAGGACTCGGGCATGGCCGAGATCGGCGGTTACCCGGACGTCGGTGACTGTGACCAGTCCCACTCGTGGGTCCCGGATTTCGCCGCGAAGCAGGGCGTCGGTAACTACCTGCCGCACGGTCTCGGCTACCTGATCGGGTCGACGAGAAGGCGAGCGCCGCGACTTCACCGATACACCGTCACAGTATCTACAATGCGGACGCCGTCGGCATCCTCCACCATGCGATCGGCGGAGCGAAGCGTCTCTTCCACTACGTCACGCGCGCTACCGACCGCCGCGCATGCGATCTCGGCACGTTGCCACAGATCCTGATGGTGCGTCTCAGCCACCGAGAGGTTCAGCGTCCGGCGCAGGGCGGCCATCAGAGGCTTGAGCACGGAGCGCTTCTCTTTGAGCGAATGACAGCCCTCGAGATGCAGCTCCCAGGTTCGCACGCCGATGAACATCGGGACAGCCGTTGGCCGTTCGCCTGACTAGTGGCTTCCAGCCGCTGCCTCCGGCTGCAACGTCCGCTTGACCTCTTCCATCCGGAACGACTCGATCCGGTCACCGACCTTGACGTCGTTGAAGTTCTCGATGCCGATGCCGCACTCGAGCCCCTCGCGGACTTCGCGAACGTCGTCCTTGAAGCGCTTCAGGCTGGAGACGTTGCCCGTATAGACAACGGTGCCGTCGCGAATCACCCGCGCCTTGGCCGTGCGCTGGATGAGACCGCTCCGCACCGAACACCCGGCGATGGTCCCCACCTTGCTCACCTTGAACAGCTGCAGGACCTCCGCCTCGCCCAATACTGTTTCCTTCTCCTCGGGCTTGAGCAGGCCCTCCAGCGCATTGCGGACGTCCTCCACCGCCTCGTAGATGATGCGGTAGGTGCGGACGTCCACCTGTTCTCGTTCGGCAGCCGAGCGGGCGTTGGAGTCGGGCCGCACGTGGAAGCCGAGAATGATGGCGCCGGACGCCTTGGCGAGGAGCACATCGCTCTCGGTGATCGCGCCGACGCCGCGGTGCACCACGTCCACCCGGACTTCGGCGGTCGACAGCTGCGCCAGCGCGTCGGCTAGCGCTTCCGCCGGGCCGCCCTGGTCCGCCTTAATGATGATCCGCAGGTTCGAAACTTCGCCTTCCTTGAGCGCGCGGCTGATGTCTTCCAGCGTGCCGCCTCGCTGGCTGCGCCGGTTCTGCGCCTCTCGCTCGAGCCGCTGCCGCTTCTGGGCGATCTCGCGGGCCTCGACCGCGTCGGTTACCACCGCGAAGGAATCGCCCGCCGACGGCACACCCTCGAAACCCAGGATCTGTACCGGGATCGACGGGCCGGCTTCCTTGACCGTCTTGCCGCGCTCGTCGTAGAGGGCCCGCACCCGGCCCGAGAACTTGCCGCAGATGAAGTTGTCGCCCACCCGGAGCGTGCCCCGCTGGACCAGCACCGTAGCGAGCGGTCCCTTGCCCGGGTCGAGTGTTGCCTCGAGCACCGTTCCGTGAGCCGCCGCGCCGGGGTTGGCCTTGAGATCGAGCAACTCCGACTGCAGGAGGATCTGCTCGAGCAGGTGATCGATGCCGGTCCCCTTCTTGGCGGAGATCGGCGCCGACAGCACGTTTCCGCCAAACTCTTCCAGCACGACGTTGTGCTGCAGAAGATCGCGCTTGACCTTGTCCACGTTCGCGGCGGGGAGATCGATCTTGTTGATGGCGACGATCATCGGGACGCCGGCGTTCTTGGCGTGGCTGATTGCCTCGATGGTCTGCGGCATGACCTGGTCGTCGGCCGCAACTACCAGGACGACGATGTCAGTGACCTGAGCGCCCCGGGCCCGCATGGCGGTGAAGGCCTGGTGACCGGGGGTGTCCAGGAAGGTGATCGCTTTACCGTCGGCCAGGGTCACGTGATAAGCGCCGATATGCTGGGTGATTCCGCCGGCCTCGCCGGCCACCACGTTGGTCTTGCGGATATGGTCGAGCAGGGACGTCTTGCCGTGGTCCACGTGTCCCATGATCGTGACCACCGGCGGCCGGCCAACGAGCGTCTCGGGCTCGTCCGGCTCCTCCACCGCCGCTTCCGCAGCGTACTCTTCCTCCCGTACGGCCTGGAACCCGAATTCGGAGGCAATCAGCTCGATCTGATCGAAATCGAGCCGCTGGTTCACCGTCACCATCATGCCCAGCTCCTTGAAGGCAAACTGGACGATCTGGGTGGAGGGGACCTTCATCGCCTCCGCCAGCTCCGACACTGAGATGTACTCATTGACCCGGATCCGGGTCTTTTCCTTCTCCCGCTCCTCCGCCAACCGGCCGGCGACCTGCTCCCGATAGGAAGGCTCGTCCGAGCGCCGCGCGCCCTTCCGGCCGACAGGGCCGCCTTTGATGTTCTGAAGCGTTCGCAGAATGTTGGCTTGCACGGCCTCCTGATCCACCATCGAGCGCTTGCCCTTCTTGCCCTTCTTGCGGCCGCCGCCCTTCTCGGCGTCGGGTCCGAATTGACGGGCTGGTGCGCCGCGGTCGGGTGCGCGCGGAGGCGCGGCCGGGCCGCTGCTGCTGAAGACAGGCTTGGGGCGCGATGGGTAACTCCCGCCTCCGCGCGGCATGCCGCCAGCAGGCGCGGGCCGCTGAATACGCGGCGGAATGAACGGCGTGCGTGGCGCGGCGGGCGCGGCTTCGGGCACTCCAGCCGCAGGTGGCTCAGCGACGGTCGTTCGGACATCTTCCTCCGAATCGGTGGAGGGCGGTGGCAAGTCCTTGAAGAGGGCCCGGGCGCGCTCCTCGAGTGACTGGACGGGCTGGGGTTCGGGTTCGTGCACGATGGGACGCTCGAGCTCGAGCGCAGCGAGCTCCGCGGCCCGCTCGGCCTGCTGCTGGGCTTCGACCTGGGCGACCTCGGCGGCCGTGCGCCGCCGCTTGCTGGGCCTCGCTTCAGAGGCAACCGGGACCGGCTCCGCGACCTTTGCCGCAGCCTTCCGGCGGCCCTTCTTGGGCGCCGCCTCTTCCGCCTGCTTCCGCTTTTCCCGTTCCCAGCGCACCCGCACCGCGGAGACTTGATCGTTCTCCAGGGACGACAGGTGGCTCCGGACGAAGATGTTCATCTCCTTGAGGAGACCAAGGAGTTGCTCCGGGGGGATCCCGAACTCCGTCGCGAGGTCGTGCACTCTCGTCTTAACCACTCAATCCTCCATCCCTTCACGCTGGGGCGTGGTTCGCAGGATCCCTTCCGCCAGCCCGCGATCTCGCACGCCCACCGCCATCACCGGCGGGCGGCCCAGCCGCGCGCCGATTGCCGCCGCATCCGGGCCCGCCACCAGGGGGACCCGCCGGCCCGCAGCCAGCCGGACTACCTTATCCACTGCTCGCGGACTCGCATCGCCCGCGAGCACGACGCACCGGACCGTGCCGCCCTGTAGTTCTTTTCTCACCGCATCGACGCCCACCACCACCAGTCCACCCCGCAGGCCAAGCCCGAGCAGGCCGAGCAACCGGCTCATGGCCGTGGGCGAGCTTCCTCTGCGTTGTCTTCGTCCGTCAGCTCCGCCAGGAACGCGAGCAGCTGATCCGTGGTCTCCTGGGTCATGCCAGGGATCTTGGCGATGTCTTCACGATCGAGGTCGAGGACGTCGCTCAACATCCGGTAGCCGGCGCCGTTGAGCAGCGCGATAAGCTCCGGCGAGAGGCCCTTGAGCTCAGTCAGCGGCACGTGCGACACGACCTCTTCCTCGGTCGGCAGCGGCGCGAACAACGGCCCCTCTCCGCCGCGCTCCAGCCACTCGCGACTGGAGTAGAGGTCGATCTTCCATCCGGTGAGCTCGGAGGCCAGTCGCACGTTCTGGCCGTTCCGGCCGATCGCGAGCGACAACTGGTCTTCGTCCACCACGGCCTGAATCGTCTTGCTCTCGGGATCCGAGAAGACCTTGGCGACCCGTGCCGGCGCGAGCGCCAATCGCGCGAACCGCTCCGGATCCGGCGACCACGGCACGATGTCGATGCGCTCGCCACCGAGCTCGTTCACCACCGCCTGCACCCGCGAGCCCTTGAGGCCGACGCAGGCGCCCACCGGATCGATCGCATCGTCGCGGGAGATCACGGCCACCTTGGTGCGGCTTCCGACTTCGCGAGCAATGGCGCGGATCTCGACGATCTGCTGCTGAATCTCGGGGACCTCGAGCTTGAAGAGGGCCTTCACGAACAGCGGATCGCCTCGGGAAAGAATGAGCCGCGGACCCTTGGGGGTTTCTTCCAGGCGCTTGAGCACGGCGCGCACCGTGTCGCCCTGGTGGAAGTGCTCCCGATGGTTCTGCTCCCGATAGGGGATGATTGCCTCGGCCTCGCGAAACTTGTTCAGCATGATCACCAGCTTGCCACGCTCGATCTGCTGCACCTCTCCCGAGAGGAGGTCGCCGACCTTGTTGGCGAACTCGTCGCGGATCCGGGCCCGTTCGCCCTCACGCACGCGCTGGATGATGCGTTGCTTCGCCGCCTGGACCGCGAGCCGGCCGAATTCGGCGAAGGGAACCTCCTCTTCCAGCATGTCACCGACCTGGAAGTCGGGGTCTTCGTAGCGGGCCTCCTCCAACGGGATCTGCCAACTGGCGTCCTCGACGGTCTCCACCACCTGTCGCAGACGCGTGATACGGATGGTCCCCTGCATCTCGTCGACGCTCAGCTCGAACTTCACGTTGGGTCCGAACTTTCGGACCAGCGCGGCCTGAATTCCGTCGCGCAGCAATTCGAGCAGATCGGATCGCTCGAGTTGCTTGGTCGCCGTCAGCTCGCGGAACGCCGCCAACATTTCGGGAGAACTCGCCATGCCTTACTCCGGTCCATGGGCGCGCGCTGGCGCCCGTGCAATCGCGTCCTACTGTTGCCCCGATCCGCCCCCGCCCCCCCCCCTGCCCCTGCCCCGCCTGGTCCCGCGTTGACGCAGTTCGGCGCTCCAATCCACCGCCAGGTGCGCCTCCCGGATCTGGTCCAGCGCCAGGGTCTGTTCCTCGCCGTCAGGCAGGCGCACAACCACGTGCGCCTCGTCGGGCACCGCCACGATTTCGACGGTAGGCCGCCCTTCCAGCGCTTGCGTGCGCACCTGGGCGCGGTGTCCCACGAAGCGCCGCCAATCAGCCGGCCAGCGGAGTGGGCGCTCGATGCCGGGGGACGATACCTCCAGCACGTACCGCGGCCCCACCAGCCCCTTGGACTCGAGGACACGCTCGAGAGAGCGACTGATTGCCGCGCAGTCCTCTGCCGTCACCCCGTACCCGGGACGGCTGTCCGGACGATCTACCCGTAACTGGAGGATGGGGCGCTCCAGGGTCCCGGTGCGCCGAAGGTCGGCCAGATCGAACCCGAGGCGTTCGACGTGCTCGCGAATGAGTGACAGAAGCGCGGCGTCGAGAACCATCGGCTCGCGGAAAAAAAATGTGGGGGAACTCCCCCACATCATCACAACGGTCCGTGAAGACCGTCCGGGACAGCACGCCAAAACTACTGGGGGAAAGACAACTCGTCAATGCGAGAAATAGCTGCAAAATCGACGGGGTCAAGCCGGGGTTTTTGGGATGCCAAGATAGGCGACCATCCGGCCATCCGATCCCCGGCTCGCACGGTGGCTGAAGAAGCGCGAACAATCGTGGGCGGAGCACCACGTTGAGCTGCTGACCTCTCCGACACCGAGACCCGCCGCCTGGTCGGCCAAACGCGCGCGCAGGTCGAGGTGCCACGGTCCGGGACCGTTCACTGCCGAGCCGCATGCTTTCATTACCTCATCTCCTACTTCATAGCACTCACCACAAATACCTACTCCGCAATGCATTACGATGTCAGCCGGAGAAATGCCTGCGATCGTGCCAAAGGCCTCGACGCCGCGCCGAACAATTCCCGCCGCCGTGCCTCTCCATCCGGCGTGGAGTAACCCGATCCCGCGGTGGCCGGAATCCACGAGATAGATAGGTACGCAATCGGCGACGGTCACCATGAGCATCGCGCCGGGCGTCCCGGTCAGGTGCCCATCGAGCCCGTCCAGGATGGTCCATCCCCGACTCGCCTCGTGCCAGCGAACCTCCGGCCCGTGGACCTGGTGGGCCATGACGAACCCGTCGAAGCCGGGCTCCGCCGAGCGCAAGGCGCGCCAGCGGCCCATCACCTTGCCTACCGGCTCGTCAGTCCAGAGGCCGAGATCGAAGTCTTCCTCCTCCGACGCGCCCCGGCCGGTGATGCCGGCGACTACGCCGAAGCGCTCGCGCCAGCCGGGGATTTCGAAGCGGGGAACGGAACCGGGGAGCGGAGTTTCGGCGACCAGGCTGCCGTCAATCATCCAACCGCTCAATGTCCGCGCCGAGTCCCCGCAGCCGCTCATCGATCCGCTCGTAGCCGCGCTCGATCTGGCCCACGTTGTGAATGGTGCTGGTCCCGTCGGCCGCGAGGGCGGCAAGCAGCATCGCCATGCCGGCCCGGATGTCGGGCGACTCGACCGTGCCGCCCTTGAGCCGGGCAGGTCCGGAGATCACGGCGCGGTGAGGATCGCACAGCACGATCTGGGCGCCCATGCTGATGAGCTTGTCCACGAAGAAGAGCCGCGACTCGAACATCTTCTCGAACACGAGCAGAATGCCGGCGCATTGGGTTGCGGCCACAATGGTGGTCGACATGAGATCGGCCGGGAACGCGGGCCAGGGGCCGTCTTCCAGTTTGGGGACATGACCGCCCAGGTCCGGCCGGACCCGCCGCTCCTGGCCCGCGTCTACGATGAGCCGCGCCCCGTCCACGCGGGGGCGGATTCCCAGGCGGTCGAACCCCAGCAGAGTGCTCCGCAAGTCTTCGGACCGCACCCCGTCGATGATGACCTCGCCGTTTGTGACGGCCGCCAGTCCCACGAAGCTACCGATCTCGATATGATCGGGACCAATGGTGTACACCGCGCCGCGCAAGGGACGGCCGCCCTCGATCGTGTACACGTTGGTGCCGATTCCCTCGATGGACGCGCCCAGGCTCACCAGAAACCTGGCCAGATCCTGGACGTGCGGCTCGCTCGCGGCGTTCCGCAGCGTGGTGTGCCCGCGCGCGGCGACCGCCGCCATCAGAGCGTTCTCGGTGCCGGTGACGCTGGGCTCGTCGAGGAAGATGTCGCCGCCGGTGAGCGTTTTCGCCTCGAGTTCGTATCGGTCGCCGACCGTAACCGATGCGCCGAGGTGTTCCAGGGCGAGGAAGTGGGTGTCCACCCGCCGGCGCCCGATCACGTCGCCGCCCGGCGGCGGCAACGCCACCTGCCCAAACCTCGCGAGGAGCGGGCCGGCAAGGAGAATGGAAGCGCGAATCCGAGCGCAGAGCTGGACGTCGAGCGGCTTGAGTCGCGCGCCCCCCGTGTCCACGCGCACCGCGTTCGGACCGGTCCACTCCACCGTTGCGCCGAGGTCGGCGAGCAGAGCGAGCATAGTCTCGACGTCGCGAATGCGTGGCACGTTGGCCAGCTCGACGGGGCCTTCGGCGAGCAGCGTCGCGGCGAGAATCGGCAGCGCGGCGTTCTTGTTGCCCGCGGGGCGGACGCTTCCCTTGAGGGTGCGACCTCCGCGAACGCGAAAGCGTAAAGGCATGGCCAAAGCTGGACGCACCTCCGGGAGGCGTCAAGCGCATCAGCGCATTACCTTACCAGTCCATCACGGGTGGGGGACGCTTCGCGTATGCTGCTGATGCTCGCGCTGTGGCAAACCACCGCCGGACCGGCCTGGATCGCCCCGACCGTCGCGCTGTCGCTCGCTGTGATCGCGCTGTCGTTCATCGCAATCGCCGTCGCCACCATTATGGTAATGGCCCGACTGGTGAAGCCGATCAAGGCGGTGGCCAAGGTGGTGAAGGCTCTCGAGGACGACCTCACCGTCGCGATCAAGGGCGTTCGCCAGCTCACCGACCAGACTCAGGACCTGCTTTCGCTCGTGCGGCAAGAGGCGGGCGCGTTCGTGCAAACCGGTCGCCGACTGCGGCGGCAGGTGATCAAGGGCGCCGAGCGAATCCAGACCAGAATGGAAGACCTGGAGACTCTGTACGATGTCGTGCACGAGGAGGTCGAAGATACGGCGCTGGACGTGGCTGCCGTTCTGCGGTCGGTGCGCCGGGGCAACGGCGTGTTGAGCAGGATTCGGCGGCTTCTGGTGCCCGGGCGGCGATGAGCGGCCGGCATCTGGCCGCGGCGGCTTTGTTCGTGCTCGTCGTCGGCGCCCTGGTGTTTCCGGGCGAGGCGCACGCGTGGACCCCCGGCACCCACATCTATCTGGGCGAATCGGTGCTGGCCAACCTGCGGCTGCTCCCCCCTGCCGTCGCCGATCTGCTGCGGGCCTTTCCCTTCGACTTTCTCTACGGCAACATCGCCGCCGACTCATCCATCGCAAAGAGATACGCTCCGGTGGGGCGGCATTGCCACTTCTGGCACGTCGGCCAGGAGATCCTGGACCTCGCGCCGAGCGACGGGCTACGGGCCTTCGGGCTGGGATACCTCGCCCATCTTGCAGCCGACACCATCGCCCACAACTACTTCGTGCCGCGCCAGCTCATGATCACCAGCAGCACGGCCTCGTTCGGGCATTCCTATTGGGAGACACGGGTAGAGCTGCACCTGGGCGACGCGTACGCGAAGGCGGCCAAGGACGTGATCCTGCTGGACCACGGGCAGGCCGACCGCCATCTCGACCGGATCATCTCACCAACCATCTTTAGCGTTCACACGAATCGCCGGTTGTTCCGGGGGATGGTCCGGCTCACCGAGACTGACAGTTGGCAGCGAGCGGCGCAAGCCGCGCGGGAAGTGAGTCGCTGGAACCTGCACGACGACGACGTGGAGCAGCACCTCGGGCTCGCGTTCGACTACGTGATCGAGGTGCTGGCGGATCGCAAGCCGAGAGCGCGCCACCTGGATCCCTCCGGCGAGGTGCCGCTTACGACTGCGAAGCGCCGACGGCGGGAGGCCATCCGGGACGCGGGCCGTCGCAACCGGGCTCGGCTGGTGGAGCTGGCGCAGGACGCATTCGGGCTGCCGGAGCAGAAGCTGCTCTACTGGCCCAAGTTGGACGAGCGCCTGCCTTGGCGACAACCGGCGAGTGCCTTGCCGATTCTTCGGCTGCGGGCAGCCTCCGACGGGTGAGCCGAACGAGCGGGACCTCGGCGCTCCGGTATTGTTGGCTCCTCCCGCTGCTCGTCGTTCCCCCGCTCGCGGCGCAATCCTCTTCTCCACTTGAAATCACGACTCGGCCGGCCCACCTCACTCGTGGCACCATAGGGTCGATCGTTGTTCGCGCCGCCGCCGGTGCGCCCAGGTTGGCGGCCCTGGCCGGACGCGCTGAGGGCGAGCCGCTTCATTTTCATCCCGTGCGGGACGGGTTTGCGGCGCTTATCGGCACGACGCTCGAGGGCGCGGACTCGGTGGTGATCACGCTGATGCCGGTGCGGCCTGGCGGCGAACGGGACAGCCTCGATCTTGCGATCCCCGTTGTCGGCGGGACCTATCGCCACGAGCAGCTGAGCGTCGAGTCGAAGTTTGCTACGCCGGATTCAGCCGCCCAGCGCCGGATCGGGGACGAGATCGAGCAGGCTCGCGCGATCGCTCGCGAGGCCCACGCGACGCCCCGGAAGTGGACTCGCCCCTTCGCGGTGCCGAGACCGGGGCGCGTCACCAGCCGGTTCGGGACGGCGCGGGTGCTGAATGGAGAGGTCCAGAGTCGTCATCTGGGAACCGACTTCGCCGGCAAGGTCGGGGCGCCGGTCCGCGCAGCCAACGCGGGCATCGTCGCGCTGGTCGCAGATTTCTATCTCGCGGGGACGGTCGTGTACCTGGACCACGGCGAGGGGATCGTCACCGGGTACTTCCACCTCAGCAAGGCGCTGGTCGCGACGGGCGATACCGTAACCCGGGGTCAAATCATCGGACGGGTGGGTCAGAGCGGGCGGGTGACCGGCCCGCATCTGCATTGGATCGCGAGGTATGGGAGGCTTACGGTTGACCCGATGAGCCTTCTCAAACTGCGTGAACGGTAGACGGTAAACGGTCAACGGGGTTGCCTGGGTGGGGCCTGTTCACCGTTCACCGTGCACTGTTCACCGTTCACGCTCTTAATTTTTCGGCCAGCACCGGCTGTACCCCCTTCGGATCCGCCTTCCCCTGACTTCGCTTCATCACCTGCCCCACGAAAAACGCGATGAGCTTGGTCTCACCCGCCCGGTAGCGCTCTACCTCCTTCGGAAACGCCACCAGCACTTCGTCGACCCAGCTGCCGAGCGCGTCCGTGTCGCTGACCTGCGTGAGTCCCAATTTTTCCGCAATGGCGAGGGTCGAGGTCGTCGATGGGTTGGCCAAATCTTCGCTGGCGAAGACGCGTTTTGCGGCCTGCTGGCTCACCTTGTTCTGCGCCACCAACCGGGTCAGCTCGGCCAGTCGCGCGGGGGCCACCGTGAAGTGGCCGGCCGCGTTGTATCCGGCGAGCGCGTCGCCCATGACCCAGTTGGCAGCGGCCTGGGCTTCGGCGCCCGCCGCGACCACTGCTTCGAAGTAGCTGGCGATGGCACGATCCGCCGCGATGACCCGGGCGTGCTCCAGCGAAAGCCCGTATGCCATGACGAGGCGTTCCCGCTTTGCGTCGGGCAGCTCCGGCAAGGCGCCACGTTGCTCGTCGATCCAGGCTTGCGTCAGAACCAGCGGAGGAAGGTCCGGGTCGGGGAAGTAACGGTAGTCGTGACTCTCTTCCTTGGAGCGGAGCAGCCGGACCTGCCCGGTGCCCGCGTTGAAGAGCAGAGTCGATTGGGTGATGCGCTGCCCGCTCTCGACCAGACCGATCTGACGGTCCCGCTCCGCCGTGAGGGCTCGCTCGACGTTGGCGAAACTGTTGAGGTTCTTGACCTCGCACTTGACGCCGAATGTCGAGTCGCCGGCCTTTCGGATCGAGATGTTTGCGTCCACCCGAAGACTCCCCTGCTCCATGCTGCAGTCGCTCACCTCGGCGTACGCCAGGATCTGCTTGAGGGTCGTCAGGTAAACGCGCGCCTCCGCTGGCGAGCGGATGTCGGGCTCGCTCACGATCTCGGCGAGCGGAGTGCCTGCCCGGTTCAGATCGACCGCAGTTTTTCCGGGAACGCGGTCGTGCAGCAACTTGCCTGCGTCTTCCTCTACGTGGAGCCGGGTAATCCCACAGCGCATCCGGCCCCGCTCCGGTGAGTCGAATTCGAGCCACCCGTGGGTCGCGAGCGGGAGGTCGAACTGCGAGATCTGGTAACCCTTGGGCAAATCCGGATAGAAATAATTCTTGCGGGCGAACACGCTCCGGCTCTGCACGGTACAGCCGAGGGCGAGCGCGGCCCGGGTTGCCAGCCTGATGGCCTGGGCGTTGGGGACCGGCAAGGCTCCCGGCAGACCGAGGCAAACCGGGCAGACGTTGGTGTTGGGCGGGTCGCCGAATGCCGTCGAACAGCCGCAGAACATCTTGCTTCGGGTGAGAAGCTGAACATGCACCTCGAGCCCGATGACGGTTTCCCAGCTCATCAGCGGACCTCCTCCGTCCCGCCCAGCGTTCGTTCAAGCAAAGCGGCGACGGCGAGCAGGCGCGGCTCCTCGAAGGCTCCGGCAATGAGCTGCGCCCCGATCGGAAGGCCCCGGTCCCGGCCGACCGGCAGGCTCAATGCGGGGAGCCCGGCGAGGCTGATGGCGCACACGAAGATGTCGGCGAGGTACATCTGGACCGGGTCTTCGGTTTTCTCGCCCGCCTTGAAGGCGGGCGTGGGCGTGGTGGGCGTAAGCAGGAGGTCCACGCCGTTGGCCCCCAGCACTTGATGGAAGTCCTGCGCGATCAAAGCTCGGACGGTCTGGGCCTTTCTATAGTAAGCGTCGTAATACCCGGCGCTCAGGACATAGGTGCCGATCAGGATTCGGCGGCGGACCTCGGCGCCGAAGCCGGAGCCTCGGGTTGCCCGATACAAGGAGCTGATGTCGCCTTCGGGTCCGACCCTCCGCACGCCATAGCGGACCCCATCGTAACGGGCCAGGTTCGCGGCCGCTTCTGCCGGCGCGATGATGTAGTACGTGGGTACCGCGTACTTCGAGTGCGGGAGCGACACCTCACTAATGGTCGCGCCGAGCTCGCGGAGAGTGGCAACTGTCCGGTCGAGGCCGGCTCGCACTCCCGGATGCAGATCACTTGGGAAGTACTCGCGTGGAAGTCCCACCTTGAGGCCTGCCAGGCTCGAGATCGCGGCGGGCGCCTTCATGGGTGGCCGGTCAACCGAGGTCGCGTCGAGGGGATCGGGGCCGCTCATTACGGCCAGCACCCGGGAGGCATGATTCACCGTCTTCCCGAATACGGAGATGCAGTCGAGCGAAGAGCCGAACGCCACCAGCCCGTAGCGGCTCACCCGGCCGTAGGTGGGTTTCACTCCTACCACACCACAGAAGCTGGCCGGCTGACGCACCGACCCGCCCGTCTCCGATCCTAGCGCCGCTGGCACCACGTCTGCCGCGACCAGCGCTGCCGAGCCACCGGACGATCCGCCGGGCACGCGCTCGTGGTCGAGCGGGTTATTGACCCGGCCGTAGGCGGAATGTTCCGTGGACGATCCCATGGCGAACTCGTCGAGATTCGCCTTGCAGGCCACCATGGCGCCCGCGGCCCGGAGGCGCCGCACCGCCGTAGCAGTGAACGGCGACACGTAGCCCTCGAGGATGCGCGAGCCGCATGTAGTGGGCTCTTCAATGGTCACGATGTTGTCTTTCACGGCGAGGGGGAGCGCGTGCAATGCTCCCTGGGTGCTCATCCCGTCCACCCGCCTCGCCTCGGCTTCGAGACATTCCGCCGACCAGTGCAACGTCGCGTTGAGCCCGGCTGCCTGAGCTAGGCGAGCCCCAACGTCCTTGGCAACGGCGGCCGCGGTCACAGATCCTCCATCGCGCCGTGGCGCGGCACCAGGAAGAATCCGTCGGCAAACTCGGGCGCCATCGCCGCGGGCGGCCGGGCGAGCGGTGCCGAGTTCACGACGTCCTCACGGAGTGGCGTCGCTTCCGGCCCGGCCAGGAAGGGTTCGGCCTTGGTGTCCGACGGGACTTCATCCAGCTGAGCGACATAGTCCACGATGCGGTTGAACTGCTCCACCAACTTGGGCAGCTCGTGTTCTGCCACGCCGATCTCGGCCAGCTTGGCTACATACTTGACTTGATCCGAACCGATCGTCATGCGCTCTCCCAGTCGCGCTCGAGGCCGGCATAGGCCACGAGCAGCTGCTTGACTCCGACGTCCGCATCGTCGAAGGCTACTTCAACCTTGAGATCCCGGCCTCCGCCGGTGAGCCCGCGAATGGTTCCGCTGCCGAACCGCCGATGGCGGACCCGTTCGCCCTTCACATACCTCGGTGCGTCCTGATTCGCCTCCTCGGCAGGCCGCGCAGCGGCCGCGGGAGGCGACGGTTCCTCACCCCACCGACTCCACCTTGCTGCCGGTCGCTGGCTTGCCTGGCCACCGCTCCAACCCGGCGCCCATAGGGCATTGGTGCGCTTCTCCTCGACCACGGATGGAGGCAGCGAGCGCAGGAAGGCAGACGCGATTCCCGGCCGCAGCTCGCCGCCACGACGGCGCGCGCGCGCCCACGTGAGGTACAGCTTGTCCTTGGCTCGCGTCAGCCCGACGTAGCAGAGCCGCCGCTCCTCCTCCAACCCGCCGGGCTGTTCCTCGGCCCGGGCAAGTGGAAAGAGGCCGTGCTCCATTCCAGCGAGCACCACGACGGGCCACTCGAGCCCCTTGGCGGTATGGAGCGTCATCAAGGTGACCCCATCCGGCGCTCCGATGATACTGTCCTGGGCCGTGAGCAGTGCCGCCTCCGCCAGGAACCGCTCGAGCGGAGTTCCTGGATCGTCGTTCTCGGGCACGATGACCTCGGACCACTCGGCCGCGCTGGCAATCAGCTCGCGCACGTTTTCCCAGCGGTCGGCGCCTTCCGGCCCTTCCGCCAGGAGGTAGGACTCGTAGTCGAGACCTTCGACGAGCTGCTCGAGAACTTGAGCCGGTGAAAGCTCGGCCGTTCGGCCGCCGAGCCCATCGATGAACTCGGCGAATCGCCGAAAGGCCTCTCGGACGTTCGGCCGGAGATCGGGAATCCGATCAGCGATGCGCGCCGCCTCAAGCAGCGGCTTGCCCCACTCTTGCGCGGCCTTTCCGAAGACAGCGAGGCTGGTCTCGCCGACGCCCCGGCGCGGAACACCGACCGCGCGCAGGAAGGCCTCGTCATCCGCCGGGTTGGCGATGAGTCGTAGGTACGCCAGCAAGTCCTTGACTTCACGCCGCTCGTAAAAGCTGATGGCCCCCACCAGCCGATAGGCCACGCCGGCGCGTCGAAAGGCTTCTTCCATGGCCCTGGACTGCGAGTTGGTCCGGTAGAGCACCGCCATCTCGCCGTAGCTCCAGTCGCCGGCACGCGCCCGGCGTGTCAACTCGCCTACGACCCACTCGGCTTCATCCCGCTCGTCCGCCGCCGCCACCAGCGTGACCTGCTCCCCGCCCTGTCGGCGGGTCCGAAGTGTCTTGCCCAGACGACCCTGGTTCTCCGCGATCACTCCGTTCGCTGCATCGAGGACGATCTGCGTTGATCGATAGTTCTCTTCCAGCCGCACCAGTTTGCTCGTCGGGAAATCGCGTTGAAACTCGCGCATGTTCCTCACGTCGGCGCCCCGCCAGCCGTAGATGGACTGATCGTCGTCGCCCACCGCGCAGACGTTCCCGTGCGCGCCGAGCCGCCGGACCAGGAGGTATTGCGCCTTGTTGGTGTCCTGGAACTCGTCCACCAGGATGAACGCAAACTTGCGGCGATAGGCTTCGAGCCGCTCCGGATGCTGGTCGAACAGGGTCAACGGATGCAGCAACAGGTCGTCGAAGTCCATCGCATTGGCATTCTTGAGGGCGGGGCCCAGCGCCCGGAACACGTCGGCCGCGACCTGTGAGAGCCGGTCGAACGGCGCCGCATTGCCAAGCTCGTCCGGAGTCAGCATGCGATTCTTGGCGGACGATATCGCCGCGGCGATCGCTCGAGGTGGGAAGAGCTTGGTGGAGTGGCCCGCCTGTTCCATCAGGCGCTTGACCAGACTCAGGCTGTCGTCTTCATCGTAGATCGTGAATCGGCGCGTAAAGCCCAGCAACTCGGCTTCCCGGCGGAGAAGTCGAGCGGAGAGCGAATGAAAGGTGCCGATCCAGAGCCCGGAAGGGTCGCGCGCCAGGAGGCGTGCGACCCGCTCCTTCATCTCACCCGCAGCCTTGTTGGTGAAGGTGACGGCGAGAATGCGATCGGGAGGAACTCCGTGCCGATCGATGAGGCCTGCAATGCGGGTGGTGAGCACACGAGTCTTGCCCGAGCCGGCGCCGGCCAGAATGAGCAACGGGCCCTCGACGTGCTCCACCGCATCTCGCTGGGCTGGATTGAGGCCACGGCTCCGGTCGGTCGCCTCGGCAACATCGCTCAAGCCGGCGTCTCCGCCAGCGGAATACGGATCAGAAAACACGTGCCCTTTTCGCTCGGCTCGAGGGCGAGCTCGCCCAGATGCGCTTCTTCGACCACGCGGCGGGAAAGGGCCAGGCCGATGCCCCACCCGCCGCGCTTGGTCGTGATCCCAGGTTCGAAGATGTCGCGACGAATCTCCTTCGGGATTCCTGGACCATCGTCGAGCACCCGGATCGCCGCGGTACGATCGTCGGTCTCCACCCGGAGAATAATCGTTCCCGATCGGCCCTGCAGAGCGTCGATCGCGTTCTTGACGAGGGCTTCGAGCGCCCACTCGAGCAAGACCGGATCACCCAGCACGGTGGGGCCGGCACCCGCGGCTTCCACTCGGAGATCGATCTGGTTGGCCCATTTGGGCAGTCGAGGTCGGAAGTACCCCGCCACCCGATCCGCCAATGCCCCGAGTCCGATGGGCTCGCGAGCCGCCGGGTTGCCGATACGTTCGAAGCGGCGCGCCACACGGTCGAGTCGCTCGGCATCGGCCGAGAGGTGCTCGCCCAGGGCGGGAGGCGCTTCGGGGAGGGAGCGGATCCGCTCGATCCAGCCCTGAAGGCTCGTGAGCGGAGTACCCATCTGGTGGGCAGCCTCGCGCGCCATGGCGACCCAGAGCCGGTCGCGCTGGGCGTTCATCGCGCTTCGGTACGCAAAGATCGCCACGCCCACCATCACGGCGATGGTGAGGGCTTGCAAGACCACGAGCGCAGTGAGTTGGAGGCGCGCTGGCAATGGGCCGTAGTGGACTGTACCGATTGTTGAGTCCACAACAGGCGGATTCTGCCGGTCGAGGCCGCCTACGAATTGCTTGAGCCGGGGATCGTCGAGTGAGGTCTCGAAGGGAAGATTGTCGTACGCGGTTACGCGGCCGGCTGCGTCGGTGACCACGAGGGGCATGCCCAGTGCACGCACCTGTTCGCCCAACCGGAGCAAGGCTTCCGCTTCCGCCCCTGGGCGCGGGCTGTTGAGCCCGGCGAAGACCTCCGAGTAGAACCGGCTGGTGGATTCTGCGTCTTCGCGGAAGTGGCGTACGATGAGCCAGCCGGTGCCGAGGCTCAAGCCGGCGAGAAGCGCGACCAGCACGATGACGACCGCCGGCGCCAGGCGCTCGAGGCGCGGTCTACGACGCCGGGTCGATCCGCGAGACGCCGACATATGGCACCAGCACGTCAGGCAGCCGGACGGAGCCGTCCGCCTGCTGGCCGTTCTCCAGCAGCGCGATCAAGCAACGCGGAAATGCCACGCCCGACGCGTTGAGCGTGTGCACGAAGCGCGGGCCTGCGCCCGGCTCAGGACGATAGCGAATGTTGGCTCGACGAGCCTGGTAGTCGGTGAAGGTGCTGGCGCTCGAGACTTCGAGCCACGTCCCCACGCCGGACGCCCAAACCTCGAGATCAAAGGTGTGGGCGCTCGCATTGCCCGTGTCGCCGGCGGCGAGGTCCACCACGCGGTACGGCAGCTCAAGGCGTTGCAGCACGGTCTCGGCGTGGTGAGTGATCAGCTCGTGTTGTGCTTCGGAGGCTTCCGGCCGGCAGAAGCGAACCAGCTCCACCTTGTCGAACTGATGCACGCGGATCAGCCCTCGCGTGTCCTTGCCATGCGCGCCGGCCTCCCGCCGGAAGCAGGGCGTCCACGCGACGTAGGCTAGGGGCAGCTGAGCCCCATCGAGCACGGCCCCGCGGTGGATGTTGGTGACCGGCACTTCCGCTGTGGGGATCAGGTAGAGGCCGTCGTCCTGAGCGCGGTACAGCTCCTCGGCGAACTTGGGCATCTGCCCGGTACCGAAGATCGAGTCGTAGTTTACGACGTAGGGCGGAGCCACCTCCACATACCCGTGCTCCCGCACGTGGAGGTCGAGCATGAAGTTCGCGAGAGACCGAGCAAGGCGGGCCCCCATTCCTCTGAGCAGGGGGAAACCGGAGCCGGCGATGCGGGCACCGGCCGGGAGATCGAGGACGCCGAGCGTTTCGCCCAGCTCCCAATGGGGCTTCGGAGTGAAGGCAAACGTCGGCGGAGTGCCCCAACTCCGGACCACGCGATTCGCCTCCGGCCCGCCGTCAGGGACTTCGTCGAGCAGAAAATTGGGGAGCAGGCTCAGCTCGTGCATGAGCTCGCTCTCGGTTTCGCGGGCTTGGACCTCGAGTGCCTTCTCTTCCTCGCCGGAGGCCTTGAGCCGAGCCAGCAGATCGTCGGCAGGCTCTTTGTTCTTCTTCCGGCGGGCGACCTCCTCGCTGGCAGCTTTTCGATCGGCCCGGCAGGCCTCGAACCGGGCTAGCCGCTCCCGATGACGCCGATCGAGCTCCAGGACGAGATCTACCTGCTCCGGCAGCGCCGGGTCCAGGCGCCGCGCAAGGACCGCGCGGCCAGCGTCTGGATCTTGCCGGAGCCGCTTCAGGTCGATCATCAGCGCCTAGTTTTGCGGGATACCTGGAGTGAGCTCGCGGAACCCGCAGTTCCGGTTGGCGAGTACCTCGAACGTGATCTCGCGGTCGACGTCGTTGAAAGACAGGATCCGCAACTTGGCGTAGACCGGCACGCCGACGCTGGTACAGACGAGGCTGCTTCTGGCGACGAACACCTGATTGATGGCGGTCGTGATCGTGTCAAGCGTGTTGTAACCGTTGAGCGGCGCCTCGGTGATCTGGTCGAACGACTGGTCGCTCAGGAGAAGGCCGGGGGCCACTCCACTGGTGTTCGAGATGCCGAGCGCTCCCTGCGGCAGTAGGACGTGGTGGCCGTTGGATTCGACGTTATACGCGAAATCGAATTGCGAGGTCTGGTCAGTGCGCACGGCGGCGCTGGCCGGAATCGAAAACGCGCTCGGCGTTTCGATGCTGGTGCCCACCAAGGCCCCCAGCACGACGGTATCGACGACGTTCGGCTGGGTAGCATCTCCCAGCGGATTACTGTTGCACCCGCCCGCGGCAAAGCCGAGCGGGAGGAGCCCGAGAATGAAAATGATGCGGCGCATGAGACCGGAACTCTAAGCCCCGTGCAGAGAGGGGTCAACCCGTACTCATTGCTTGACTTCGCTCTCGTCGACCCCTACGTTGCGCTCACCATTTTCCGTTCATCAGCCGAGGAAGTCGCTTGACCGCTTTGGGAGAGGTCGTACGGGCGTTCGGCGACCGTCCCGACGTCGCCGCAGTGGTGCTAGCGAGCGCCGACGGCCTGCCGATTCATACCGCCGGCCGGCGATCGGTGGATCCGGATTCCACAGCGGCGCTTGCCGCAACCTTCGTTCGCCAGGCTGCGGCCTTGAGCGAGGCGACCGGACTGGGTGAGATCGACACCGCCGTGCTCGAGTCCGCCCGCGGACTGGCGGTCGTGGCACGGGTGGGCACCGATTGGCTTGTCGTAGTGCCCTCAGACTCGGCCGACGCCGGCGCCCTGCTCTACCATTTGAGAGTCCATCGACCCGCGCTCGCCGCTCTTCTCTGACGTGATCCAGCTTTTCCGTTCGCGCGCCGACTCGGTCCATCCGATCATATGAGATGGGCCGTCATCCTGGCTGGCGGCTCGGGAACCCGCTTCTGGCCGCTCAGCACTCCCGATAATCCCAAGCAGTTGCTTCCGCTCAGCGGCACCCGGTCCACGGCGCAGGAGGCGGTGGATCGGCTGGAAGGCTTGGTGGTGCCCGAACGAGTGCTGGTGGTTACCGGTGCTTCGCTCGCCCCAAAGCTTCGGCTACAACTTGGACTACAGCACGACAACGTCCTGATCGAGCCGCGTGCCGCGTCGACCGGACCCGCGTTGGTCTGGGCCACGTGCGAGGCGCTCCGCCGAGATCCTGACGCGGAAGTGCTTTCGCTTCATGCGGACTGGTCTGTCGGCGACCCGGAAGAGTTTCGTCGGACAGCCGACCGGGCATTGCGGACGGCGCGCAGCTTCGACCGACTGGTGACGGTCGGTATCGTCCCCTCCCGACCGGAGACCGGGTACGGCTACATCGTGCCGGGCGCTCCGCTCGATTCCGACGCTCGCAACGTGGCGCGCTTTTCCGAGAAACCGGACGCCGCAACGGCGCTCGACCTGATGGCCGCGGGAGCATTGTGGAACTCAGGCCTGTTCGCGTGGACGGCGGTAACACTGCTGCACGAGATCGAGCTGCACACGCCCGAGATAGCCGGACAGCTCGGAGCGTTGAAGCGCGGAGACGTGAACCAATTTTTCCGCGACGTCACCCCCGTGTCGATCGACGTTGGCCTCCTCGAGCGAAGCACCGCCGTCGCGGTGGTGAGCGGCGCCTTCGTCTGGGACGACGTCGGTACCTGGGAAGCGCTCACCCGGGTCCGGCCCAGGGACAGCCAGGGCAACGTGCTCGTTGGCTCGGCCGTGGCGCATGAATCCTCCGATTGCGTCGTATGGGCGGGAGAGGACGTCGTCGTCCTGAGCGGTGTGAAGGACCTCAT
>Ga0134127_10000921_pt1 | contig 23421 bp, 23 predicted proteins | sample KB31753_FD_96459 | JGI IMG/M metagenome (GOLD analysis project Ga0134127, IMG submission 96459) | Terrestrial soil microbial communities with excess Nitrogen fertilizer from Kellogg Biological Station, Michigan, USA - KB3-175-3 | ecosystem: Environmental > Terrestrial > Soil > Unclassified ... | reverse complement strand
TAAGAGCATAACCAACAAAGTAAGACCCGCGGATACACCGAGCGTCAAATATAAGGTCCTTGAGTTTGGTGCGGAGCCAAGCGAAAACTTGCCCCCCGGATTTTGTGAAGAAGTATTCATCGACATGATGCTCCATTACACGGATAGGACCAAAGAGTTCCGCATCCACTCTCAGTCGGGGTGCAATTGCCATCCCTGCAGTAACCCCATGCGGGGCAATAATCGGATGCCGTGGAGCACTGACAAGCGCTCTGTTCAAGTGCAAAATCTTGTCCGGCAAATCGACTGTGTGCCCACTCCTTAAAAGGACCGGAGTCACTGAGTGGCTTGTAGTTTATGCTCTTCAGTAAAACTGACCTGCTACTGTTCGCCGATTTCTCTTCGTCGCCCAGCGTCGCAAAGATCTTCGCTGCGTCCGTTAAAACAAATGCCCTTACTATCTGTTCTTCCAGTGAACGCGAGGGTACTTGGACCTTTTCGTTCCACGCAGGATCGCTGGACCTTACCTCAAAATAATCAGGTGTTGCCAATGACATGGCAGACAAGATCACGTCTTGCTGCCGTTGATTTAATTCAGGGTGCCTGGCGAGGAAAAGCGCGAGTTGAGTTCTCCAAAGGTCGCTCTTGTTTTTTGCTGAGGCGTTTCTAAAGGAGGCTTTTCGCTTCTTTAATGGCAGCGCTGATATGTCGTAATACATCCTCAAAATATCTTCTTCAGCTTTTCCGATAGCCACATTAGCAAACAGCGTGGACGCCTCTGGAGAGGACAGGGAAATCGCGTCGAGAATGATTCGCACCTGGCGCTGGTCCAAGTCGGGGTGCCTAACCAACTGGAGCGATAAATAAACTCTCGTGAGAAGACTCTTATCTCTCGCCGGCAGGGCTTTGAAGAGCGTTCCTGGATCAGTGATCGCAACGGCAGAGATCTCTCTGTATGGTTGCGGAAGTGATCCAGTTCCATACGACCATGCCACGGTACTGGATGCAGAGGTGGCAGATTGTTGAGTTCTCCCTAACATCATCATCGATAACGCGACGATCAGCAGTAGCAATGAAAGACGAGTAGTTTTCAAAATGAGGCCTCCCGGGAGGTGGGTTATTCATCAGCCCGAGATCATCCAAGCCAACAGGGCGTTGTGGCCGGGAATTTTAAATTCATCAGCTTTGTTCGAGTAGGCAGCCAGTGTGTCGAACTTGGCGCCTACCGCAAAGCGTCTGGGGCTTAGAACGAAACATGAGGATCGCGGACGCTACAGAGTGGACCCGTGATTTCAACATGAGGGTTTCCATCATAACTGTCTCGCGTTTAGAGATCAACGCGGAATTTTACAGCCTGAGGCATCTGTATAGTCCATTGAACCTTACGGTTAGTGGGACGCGAGGCTCTTATGAGCGGGTGTAAAAATCCAGGTGGCGCTAGACCACGCGGCTGAGCCTGTTTAACGAACGACATGAGGGTATTACACATTCGAGTTCCTCCTATTGAGTGCGAGTGCGAGGCGCGTGATTAGGAACTATAGGCTGTGAAAGAGCGATTCAGGTAACGGCGCAAACTATACACCCGCCATAAGGGTTGTCAACACTAAAATCAGCCCATATTTAGTAAAGTTATTAACCAATCAACGCGCTTTGCGGCAAAATGACCCACGATTTGTCGCACGCTCAACTGAGTATAGCAGCGGTCCCATCATTTTTGCTATCTCAAAATCCATGCCCGCCATGCCCTCTTGCCCTAAGCAGACTTTGATTTGGCGCGCAGTCCGTTGTGGTTCAAGATTTTTGTGCCCTTTTGTGGCGACTCCTCGCTTTTATAGGTGGCGACGCGTTTGGCGAGGGTGTTGCGATGGATGCCGAGGACCGCGGCCGTGTTTGAGAGGTGTTGTTTGTGCCTGGCGAGGGCCTTCTTTATATAGAGCTTCTCAAATTCGCAGAGAGCCTCATCAAGAAGGATGTGACCTTCGAGCATTTCGTCGATCAGGTTTTCAAGTCGGGTCCGCATTACAGCTCTTTTCCGGTTAACAGTCGGTACGCTTCCAGGTAACGCGCAGTCGTGGCGGCGGCGATCTCGGGAGGAATCGCAGGTGCGGGCGGCTTCTTGTCCCAGTCGAGTGTTTCGAGGTAGTCGCGCACGAACTGTTTGTCGAATGAAGGTTGTGAACGCCCGGGCTCGTATTCGTCAGCAGGCCAGAATCGCGAGGAGTCAGGCGTCAGCACTTCATCAACCAGCAAGAGCTGTCCGTCTTTATCCGTTCCAAACTCAAACTTCGTATCCGCGATGATGATGCCGCGCCGGCTCGCATACTCATGCGCTTCCGTGTAAAGACGCAGCGACGTGTCGCGCAGTAACGCGGTGTTCTCCGCGCCGATCAACTCGCGCACTTGATCTTCAGTGATGTTCTCGTCGTGTCCTTCTTCAGCTTTCGTCGAAGGCGTGAAAAGTGGTTCCGGCAGCTTTGCTGATTCGACGAGGCCTTCCGGAAGTTTGTGACCACACACCGAGCCGGTCCGCAAATAATCTTTCCAGCCGGAGCCGACAAGATAACCGCGCACGACGCACTCGACCGGAAACACTTGCGCACGGCGCACGAGCATCGCGCGTCCTTTAAGAGTTTGCGCGTGACGCTGGACCGCCGCCGGCATCGCGTCGACGTTGCTCTCGATCAAGTGGTTTGCGACGACGTGTCCGAGCTTCTCAAACCAGAATTCCGAGAGGGCAGTCAGCACTTCGCCTTTACGCTCGATCGGAGTCGGCAGTATGCAATCAAAAGCGGAGATGCGATCAGTGGCGATGATGAGAAGCCTATCATCGTCGACGTCGTATACGTCTCGCACTTTCCCGCGGCGATGTAACTTCAGATCAGAAAGCGATGTTTGAAGAACTGGTGCAGCACTCATGTTGTTAGATGGATAGAGGGTCGGATTTTGCTCGCCCTAAAAAAGTTTGTCAAGATTGAGGGTGATTTATCACTTCACGCAGTCTCTGGATCTGCGCGGCGTGGTTGTGAGCGTGCTTGGAATAGATAATCAACCAGTCTTCGGTCGAGTACCGGCCACTCTCGGTGTGTGACCCGACACGTTGCCAGTCGTCGTCAGTCATCAAGCGCAGGATTTGCAGGTTCGCTTCACGTGCACTGCGAAAAGCATCGAGTGCGGGCGCCATGTCTCGCTCGTTGTAACGAAGCTTCCGGGCGTACTCGTCTTGATCGTAGCCTTGAATGACTGCATTGTCTTCGATCAGAAGTTTTCGTAACCTGGCTCCTGAGAAACTCTCACTGTCGCCGAGGTGATGTACGATCTCTCTAGCGCTCCATTTGCCGGGGATGGGATGCGCTCCGAGGCTGTCGGCGGGAAAGCCCTGGAGGGCGTTCATGACTTCGTCGTAGCCAGCGGCGTACTTGGCGATGAGCTCACTTCGTTCTTCGGGTGTCATCGATTCGGGTCCTTTTAATAATTGGAATGGCTGTCGCGGACAGCATACCAAAGGTGATGAAGGCAGAACAGGAGCACTTTGGGCTTGTACAGGAAACCAATTCTCCTGTACTATTCGCCCGAACCGAGTTGCGCCAATGACCCTGTGGTGCGTGCCCTCTGAGCCTCCTGTCAGTTTCATTTCGACGATTAACTCCGATGGCTACAGCTACTGACAGACAGAAAACAGCAAAAGAAAACTTCTCAGTCCCCGACTCCGGCGAACGTAAAGTATCGCTGCTGGTGGTGGAAGACGACGAGAACATCTCGACCGCGATCAGCGAGTATTTCTCGCGCGCGGGATACAACGTAAGGACCGTTGAGGATGGACTGAACGGCGTGAAAGCGGCCCTGGATGATCCTCCGGACGCAGTGGTCCTGGACCTGATGCTGCCCAAGATGGATGGCCTGGCAGTTTGCAAGGAGCTGCGGGAGAAGGTCGGATACCTGCCCATTCTCATGCTCACGGCCAAGGACGACGTGGTCGACAAGGTGCTTGGCCTGGAGATGGGTGCGGACGATTACATCACCAAGCCTTTCAGCCTGCGCGAGCTGGAAGCACGCATCAAGTCTGTGCTCCGGCGCACACGGAATGGCCCAACCACGGATGGAATGCGAGATGAGGCTCCAATCATTCGCGGCCGGCTCCGCATCGACTCAGCCAAGCGCGAAGTGACGATTGGCGACCGCCAGGTTGAGCTGACACCAAAAGAATTCGATCTGCTTCGTCTCTTTGCGTCGAATCCCGGCCGGGTGTTCCCGCGCAAGTACCTGCTCGAGAAGATCTGGGATTACTCGTACGAAGGCTATGACAGAACGATCGACTCCCACATCAATCGCCTGCGAGCCAAGATCGAGGAAAACCCCGAGAACCCGCAGATGGTCCTGACCGTCTGGGGCATCGGCTATAAGTTTAGCGACGAGCAATAGGTCCTATAAGTAGATAGGACCTATACCCTCACAAACTCCTTTAAGAATTCCGTAGCAATTCCTGCCCAGTTATTGTATTCTTCCGCACAGTTTGTACAACATATGGGCTCGGCCCCCCTGAGTCCCCCGTTCCCCCGACGCTATTTGAATCTGGAGGAGTCGAGAATGAATTGTTTTGTGCGGCGGCTTCTGCCGGCTTTTATGTTGTGGACTGCTGTTTTGACACTTGCTGGGCCCTCGCAAGCGCAAGACCCAAATTTCGCTACACGCGCCTCAATAACAGTTCTCGATAGCACGAAAGAGCAGGACGGACTGCTCGGCTCGGTGCGTCGAGTTAAAACCGAAACCGCGAAGATCGAGTTCAAGGACGGGCGACCGGTCGAAGGACCACCCCAACTGGTCGAAGTCACTACCTACGGACTCAAAGGCGATCGACTTGAAAACACGTCGTATCCCCTCAAGGGCGGGCTTGTAGGCAAAGAAGAATATAAATACGACGAGCGCGGCAACATCACCGAGATGACCGTGCGCGACGATCGTGGCGCAATCCTCAGTCGCGAAGCCTACAGCTACGAGTTCGACAAGTTTGGCAACTGGACGAAGATGCTCACCAGTCTCGTTGTTTTTGAAAACGGCGAACTGAAGAGAGAGCCGGTTGAAGTCACCTACCGGACGGTCACTTACTACTTCGACGATACGGTAGCGAAGATAATCGAGAAGCCACAGTCGGAACCCATGCCGCAGGCGCGGGCCGTCCCCGCGCCTCGGTCATCAGTGGAGATCGTCGCCGAGTCCCCACCAGCATTTGTACCGGTAAAATCCGTGTCATCCGTGGTTAACACGAACACGGATGTCACGGATGCCAAGAACCTTTTCCTCGCTGGGCGCGATTTTCTGAGCCAGCAAAAGGATCGCGAGGCCATAAAAGCTTTTAAAGAGTCGATAAAACTCAATCCCAATGTCGCTGAGGCGCAGTACGGGTTGGGCTTTTCAAACTTTCGCATGGGCCGCTTCCGAGATGCAGCCGACGCGTTCAAGAAAGCCACCGTGCTGGAGCCGCGAATGGCGAAGGCGCATTACGGTTTGAGTCTCGCTTACCAGGAATTGGGAATGGAAAAGCAACTGATCGAGGAATACAGGATCCTGGAGACACTCGATAAGACACTCGCGAAGAAGTTGGCCCAAACCTTTCCGCACTTCAACTTCTCGTGTCGCGCGAGCCTGGGCTGTCCGTAGCAGAGTTCGTGTCCCCTGTGACTTAAGGAGTATTAATGCAGAATGAGCGTTTTGTGGTGTTGACCGGACACCTCAGCAATTACCCCCTATCCGATCTTGTCGGAATTCTTCGTCATCAACGCAAGTCAGGCCGCCTCCTGATCGAGTATGCCAAAGGCCCGGCAACGTTCTTCTTCCAGAACGGCGAGCTGATCGACGCGCGGATGAACGAGCTCACCGGATTGCAGGCGATCTGCGTGGCGCTGGCCCAGCCGGAAGCGTCCTTCAACTTCAATCCGTTGATACAGAGCTCACGAAGCTCCATCGAATCGTCGTTGCAACGTGCGGTCGCCGAGTTGTTTGGTTGCTGGGACGAAAGTTTCGCGCAAATCGAAATCGAGGCTGCTCCGCAGCCCGAGGTTTTGGCGCTCCCGCCCGCACCACCTGTGATCGTTCGCAAGCGTTCGCTGTTTCTGGCGGGCGCCGCGATCGGAATCGTGGTTGGCCTCCCTACCGTCATTGCCGTGACGGCAAGTTTTAAAAACAACGCCGCCGCCGAGACGACCGTCCAGCCCAGCCAGACTCACGTAGCGCCAGTCGCAGCCGAACCGGAGGCGCCAAAAGCCTCGATGGCGGCAGTCATCAAGCCGAACCGCCCGGCATTTGAACGCAAAGAAGAGAAGCGAACGAAGCAGGAAGTGAAGAACGACTCTGAAGCAGTGGCCGAAGCACCACCGGCGAAGGAGCCGGAACCGACGTCACAGTCGATCAAGGTCGTGATGCAGATCGAGAATGGGCGTGTGTTGAAGGCGTCAATCGCAAATCCGAGGCCCGGTATGGATAGTTACGAGGCATTGGCCCTGCGAATCGCCCGGCAACGTCGGTATTCGACGACCGTAACAGGTGGACAGACAGTAACAATCAATGTCAGCCATTAGAATATTTCGCGCGCTTTGCGTGCCTTTGCGTGAAAACTCTCTTTGACCCTGAGGTAGAATCCCGATGCTATTTCTCGAAAGTAAAACCCTGAATCACGCAGTCGATAGTGCGGGCAGGACCGCGCTGCTACAGGAACTTCACGCGCGTAACCTCGTCCCGCTGATCCGCTCACAGCGTCTCCGCTGCTTCGAAGACATCCTGCTCGGCCTGGACCACATCAGCGAAATGGAAAACTCGCTCGCGAACTCAACCGAGTCAACGACCGGCGAGCCGTACGTCCGTGGCGACCTGTTCTGCTTTCATGACTACATTCTCTTCCTCGTCTTCGAAGACGATGATTCCATTCGCGTGGGAATTGTTTACGAAGCACGCACGCCCGAGCCGTTCCGAAAGCTCGACTCGTTTTGCCACGACGTTCGTAGCGCCCTGATGTCGCACGAGCAGCAGATCGCAATTTCGTTTCCGGAGTGGGAGACGAACACCGCCGCGATGGCGCGCGGATTCAGAACGTTCGTCGAGAGACAGGACGCCGACTCGCTTTACACGAGCCTGCGCAAGGAAACTATGAGCAAGCGCATCATCGCTGCGTCGAAACTCGAAGACGAAAGTGCGCGCGTGTTTCTGCGAACTGCACGCAACGCGCACGAAGAAGGCTACGCGGCCAAACTGCTCACCGGCCACACCGAATCCACGGACGTGCCGATTCAACGTCTTGAAGACGCGGGCCTGGTGGAAAGGGAAGTCCAGATCAGTTGCCGCAAGACTGGCCACGCCCTGTTTCGCTTGCCGAATCCGCATGCACTCGCGGTTGTGACTGTCAGCGATGCGACGTGCAGCGAATGTGGTGCGCCCGTGGCTGATGAGAACGTTGAGGAAGTGATCGCGCCGACTCAGCTTGCGTCGTCGTTGCTCGAAGACGGATCGTGGTTGGTTAGCCGGATTCATTTTCTGCTGCGTGAGATGGGCGTGCCGGAGCGCGAGATCGCGCTTGGACCGGCGGAGGGAAATGGTTACGGCCAATTGATGGCGAACATCTGCGGCGAGTCGTTCCTGATCGTGACGCGCGATGGTGATCTGACGCCTGCGTTTGCGCGCTGGGCGGTCGATCTCGAGATTGATACCGAGGCTTCGCATCTCGTGATCGTCGCGACCGGACGGATTCACAAAGAGGCGGGCGTGTTGCTGCAAAATCACTCGCGGCGTCGCGTCAGTGGTGGTCAGGACTTCGAGATGATAATTGCTGACGATGTGGCCACGGCCGGGCGCGAGCTGGAGCAGGCGCTTGAGCGCGTGTCGCAGCGTGTAGTTGCGGAGCAAATGTGTGTATTGGATAGCAGTATTGGTTTTTCGGTAAGTCGGTTGGTGTTGACGAAGTTTCGATTGATGCACGCGGCGCAGCCGAAGGAGGCGGAGGTTGTGATTGAGGAGCCGGAGTTCGTATCGAGCGTGCCGCTTACTCTGGCCGCGGCGCAGGAAGCGTAGACAGTTGTTTACAGGATTTACAAGATGTAAACAGGATTTACAAGATTAGTTAGTGAAGCACGCTAAAAAATCCCCGGCGCGACGCACTGACGACGAGCGGTGGACCAGAGACATCGCCACGCTCCGTCAAGCCGCCGAGGATCTCGCCCGGCGTCGCCACAAACCACAAAACACTCCCTTCGATCAAATCGCCGAGCTGCTTGACGATCCCTCACCCTCAGTGCGCGAGAAAGCCGTCCGCGATCTCTACGAAATAAATCCCGATCAAGCGGCGACACTCGTGAACGACGCCCTGCGCGACGGCTCGTCCGAAGAACGACGCCGCATTGGCAGCGCCCTCGCCGATTCGGGTTTGCTGTACGAAGCTATCGACGACTTGATGGCCGAGAACCACGAGAACTGTTACAGCGCGTTTTCGTTGTTGTTCCTCGTGGCGAAGGCCGGCGTCGTCGAGCCGCTCAGCAGCGTGATCGAGAAACATCCCAGCCTCGATTTGAGTCTCGCCGTGATTAGATTGCTTGCCTCGAGCGGCGAACCCGAAGTCGCTTCGACATTGGAGCGGCTTGCCGCAAACGAAACGCTCCCACCCGAACTCCGCTCCGCCGCCGCCGAATCCATAAGCCGTTTTTGACAGGATTTACAAGATTTACCAAGATGTACATGTAAATCCGTTATCAATCAGTGTAAATCTGTGTTCAAGCTTCATTCGGAATATCAACCCAAGGGTGATCAGCCTGCTGCAATCGACGCGCTCGTCAAGGGCCTGAACGACGGCGCCAAAGATCAAGTGCTGCTCGGCATCACGGGCAGCGGCAAAACATTCTCGATCGCGAGCGTCATCCAGCACACGCAGCGCTCGACACTCGTGCTCGCTCACAACAAGACACTCGCCGCCCAGCTCTTCCAGGAGTTTCGCTCGCTCTTTCCCCAGAACGCTGTCGAGTACTTCGTCTCTTATTACGACTACTACCAACCCGAAGCATACGTTCCCGCCGCCGACGTCTACATCGAGAAAGAAGCGATCGTCAACGAAGAGATCGATCGCCTGCGGATGTCTGCCACGCGGGCGCTGTTTGAGCGTCGCGATGTGATCGTGGTTGCGAGTGTGTCGTGCATCTACGGTCTTGGCGATCCCGACGCGTACTATGGTCTGCTTTTCTTCGTCGAGCCCGGTGGGCGCATGTCGCGCGACGTGCTGTTGCAGCGTCTGGTCGAGTTGCAATATGAACGCTCGGACATCAACTTCCAGCGCGGTACGTTTCGCGTGCGCGGCGATGTTGTCGAGATCTATCCGAGTTACCAGGACCAGGCGTATCGCATCGAGTTGTGGGGCGATGAGATTGATTCGGTCTCCACGATCGATCCGCTGCTAGGTGAAGTGATCGAGAAGCACTCGTCGCGCGTGCCGATCTATCCGAAGACTCACTACGTGATGTCGCGCCCCACAATCAAACGAGCGATCAAGACGATTCGCGAGGAGCTGGAGTGGTGGGAGCCGAAGCTGATCTCAGAAGGAAAACTGGTTGAAGCACAGCGACTGCACCAGCGCACGATGTTTGATCTCGAGATGATCAAGGAGATGGGTTTCTGTCGTGGCATCGAAAACTATTCGAGACATCTCACCGGCAAGAAGCCCGGTGAGCCGCCGCCGACACTGCTTGATTACCTGCCGCGCGACACGCTGATCATCATCGACGAGTCGCACCAGTCGATCCCGCAAGTGCGTGGCATGTTCGAAGGCGATCAATCGCGCAAGCGCACCCTCGTCGAGTATGGATTTCGTTTGCCGTCAGCGTTGGATAACCGGCCTTTGAACTTCGCAGAGTTCGAATCACGCATCGGACAAACAATCTATGTCTCGGCGACTCCGGGACCGTACGAGCTGACGAAGGCGAGTGGTGAAGTGGTCGAGCAGATCATTCGGCCAACTGGGTTGATGGATCCGGAAGTTGAAGTGCATCCAGTCAAGGGCCAGATCGATCACTTGCTCGAAGAGTGTCGCCAGCGCGCGGAGGTACACGAGCGAGTGCTCGTCACGACGTTAACCAAGCGCATGGCCGAAGACCTGACGGAGTATTTTACCGAGGTTGGTGTTCGCGTTCGTTATTTGCACTCGGATATCGAAACGCTCGAGCGCATCAGGATTCTGCGCGACTTGAGACGTGGCGAGTTTGATGTGCTCGTGGGGATTAACTTGTTGCGTGAAGGGCTCGACTTGCCGGAAGTGTCGCTCGTGGCGATTCTCGATGCGGACAAGGAAGGTTTTCTGCGTTCGGAGCAGTCGTTGATACAGACGATCGGGCGTGCGGCGCGCAACTCTCGCGGCAAGGCGATACTTTATGCGGACCGGATAACTGATTCGATGAAGCGGGCGATTGACGAAACGCAGAGGAGAAGGGCGATACAGGAAGTCTTCAATCGTGAGAACGGGATCACGCCGCAGACGATCGTGTAGCCGATTGAGGCGACGTTGATCACGGCGTCGGAAGCGGATTACTTCAAGGTGCCTACTGAGATTGATGAGATTGAGGACTACTCGCCGGCTAATATCGAAGCGACGATCACGCGTTTGGAGGTGGAGATGAGGGCGGCGGCGAAGCGTTTTGAGTTTGAGAGGGCGGCTGAGTTGAGGGACCGGATCAAAGTCCTGAAGGAACGTGAGCTCCAGGTCATGTAGAGACAGGATTTACAAGATTGTTCATGATTAACAGGAACATCTTGTAAATCGTGAAACATCTTGTAAATCTTGTAGTGCAAACAAAGTCGCAACCAGACGAAATCCAGGATTTTTTAACGGACGCGAGTTTCATCCGCGACGGCCACGCGGATCGTGTCGTTCTGCCCGAAACCATCGCCAACATCTCCGAGATACTTAAGATTGCTAACCGCGATCGAGTCCCTATCACAATATCGGGTGCGGGGACGGGCACGGTCGGCGGGCGAGTCGCCTTTGGCGGCATCGTCCTCGCCACTGACAAACTCAACCATATCAAAAGCATTATCCACGAAGAGCAGGGCGGCTTTGCCACGGTCGAAGCGGGAGTGATCCTCGCTGACTTTCAACGCGCAGTGGACCAGCAAGGACTCCTCTATCCACCCGATCCAACAGAGCGCGGCTGCTTCATCGGGGGCACTGTCGCCACCAACGCCTCCGGCGCACGCACGTTCAAGTATGGTCCAACACGCAATTACATTCGCCGGCTCAAAGTCGTACTCGCGTCCGGTGATGTGCTCGATCTACGCCGTGGCGAGGTACGCGCCGATGCACAGGGAAGAATCCGTCTCGGCCAGTCGATCGACGTAACGCTGCCCAGCTATCGCATGCCCGCGACGCGAAAGAACGCGAGCGGATACTTCATCGCGCCGGGAATGGACGCCATCGATCTGTTTATCGGCAGTGAAGGCACACTCGGTGTGATTTGCGAGATCGAAGTCAGGCTACTGCCCAAGCCGGAAGGTTTGCTGAGCGGTGTCGTGTTTTTTACAGATGAAGCTGACGTTCTGGCGCTGGTTGCAGACGCGAGAAAGCGTGCCGAAGCACGGGCAATCGAGTTTTTCGACAACGAATCGTTGAACTTCCTGAGAGAGAAGTATCCCAACATACCGTCCGAGGCTGTGGGCGCGATCTTTTTCGAGCAGGAAACGACCGAAGCAACAGAGGAGACAGTACTGAACGAGTGGATGATCCTCCTCGACGAACACCATGCGTTGTCAGATTCGTGGTTTGCGACGAACGAGCAGGACCAGGCGAAGCTGCGCGAGTTTCGTCATCAGCTACCGGTTTTGATGAACGAATGGTTTGCTCACTACAAGCAGCGCAAAGTCTCGACCGACATGGCCGTGCCTGACGACGCTTTCGCCGGTCTCTTCCGTTTATATAAGGACACACTGCGCACGAGTCAGCTCCGCTATACGATCTTCGGTCACATCGGCGACAATCACGTCCACGTGAACATCCTCCCGCGCGACGACGCGGAAGGCGCACGCGCACGTGAGTTGTACGTTCAGTTCTTGAAATACGCAGCTTCCGTCGGCGGTACACTCTCGGCGGAGCACGGCGTCGGCAAGTTGAAACGCGACTACCTGCGCCTGTTCTACACCGACGATCAACTGCGCGCGATGGCGTCGATAAAGAAAGCCCTCGATCCAAACGGAATCCTGGGTCGTGGAAACATCTTTCCCGAAGAGCTATTACCGCAGCTACAATAAGCCGTTCTTTGTTTAACTTTAGTGCTTTGTGTGCCTTTTGCGGCCCAATTTATGCTTCGTTTCACCACAGCCGGAGAATCACACGGACGATCACTGATTGCGATCGTTGAAGGCTTACCTGCGGGACTACCTGTCGATCACGAATTGATTGACAGCGAACTGCGGCGCCGGCAGCTCGGTTACGGCCGCGGCGGCCGCATGAAGATCGAGCGCGATCACGCCGAGATACTTACTGGCGTCCGGCACGGTCTCACAATCGGCTCGCCGCTCACCTTTTTAATTGAAAACAAAGATTGGCCCAACTGGACCGACGTCATGGCTTCGGAGCCACGCGACATCGCGCCCGAAAAGTCGCGCCGGCTGAAACGCCCGCGCCCCGGCCATGCCGATCTGCCTGGCGGTCTGAAATACGACGTACGCGATCTGCGCAACATCCTGGAACGTGCTTCTGCTCGCGAAACGACCGCGCGTGTCGCGTGTGGCGCACTCGCGAAACAGTTGTTGGCCGTGTTTGGGGTCGAGGTCCGCAGTCATGTGATCCAGCTCGGCGGGATTCCCGATACACCGCTCGAGTTGAGCTGGGACCAGATCGCCGCTATTGCCGACGACGCGCCGCTGCACTGCGCCGACAACGAAGCACAACAAAGGATGATCGAGCTGATCGACGAAACACGACAAAAAGGCGACACACTCGGAGGTGTTTTCGAAGTCGCGGCGCGAGGCGTCGTGCCGGGATTGGGCTCGCACACGTCGTGGGATCTGAAGCTCGACGGGCTCCTTGCGCAGGCAGTGATGTCGATTCCGGCAGTGAAGGCGGTGGCGATCGGCGCCGGAGCGGAGGCGAGCAGCCTGCCCGGTTCTGAAGTGCACGACGAGATTGCTTACAACGCAGACACGCGCGAGTTCATTCGCGAGACAAACCGCGCGGGTGGGCTTGAAGGCGGCATCACGAACGGCGAACAAATCCGCGTTCGCGGTCATCTAAAACCGCTTTCGACGTTGAGGCGAGCGCTGCGGTCTGTCGATATTGATACGAAAGAGGAAGAGGCGGCGGCGTTTGAGCGTTCGGACGTGACCGCGGTTCCGGCAGCGGGTGTGATTGGCGAGTCGATGGTCGCACTTGTGATTGCAAGGGCGATGAGCGAGAAGTTTGGTGGAGACAGTTTGGGAGAGATGAAGAGGAATTTCGAGGGCTACCGAGAGCAGCTAAGAGGATATTAGGAATAGAAGTAGTTTTAGACAGGATTACAAGATTTTTCAGGATGAACAAGATTTCTTCTTTTGTGAATTTTGTGCTTTTTGTGGCTAAGTGACTTTTGTGCCTTTTTGTGGCTAGAATCAGCGTCATGGCTTTATTGGAAATTGTTAAGTGGCCGGCGCCGGTGCTCGATACACCGGCAGATCCGGTGACCGAGTTCGACGGCGATCTCGCGAAGCTCGTCAGCAATATGTTTGAGACGATGTACGCGGCGCCGGGCGTCGGACTCGCCGCGGTGCAGGTTGGAGTTCCAAAGAGACTCTTCGTGATGGACTGCTCCGGTGGCAAGGATCCATCACAGCGCGTGGCGCTAATCAATCCGGAGGTGCTGCGCGTCGAGGGAAATCAGAATGGCGAGGAAGGCTGCCTGTCGTTTCCCGGGATCTTCACGCCGGTTGAGCGCAGCCTCCGTGCGATCGTGCGCGCGCAGGATGTGAAAGGCGAATGGTTTGAGCTCGACGGCATGGAACTGACAGCACGCTGCATGCTGCACGAAACCGATCACTGCGACGGCATCGTGTTTCTCGACAAGATGAGCACGATCAAACGCGAGATCGTCAAGCGCAAGATCAAGAAATTACAAAAAGCTGGAAAGTGGGACTAGCCACAGATCTGCACGGATTGTTTACGGATGATCTCTGTAAAAATCCGTGTAATCTGTGGCTAATATTCTTCCAAATGGAGTGACTATGCCCTCAGAATTTCGTAACGAACCATTTACTGATTTCACTAAAGAAGAGAACGCCTCGGCGATGCGCCAGGCGATTCAGAAGGTGCGGGGCGAGCTCGGACGCGAGTATCCACTCGTCATCGGCGGCGAACGCATCAAGACCGGCGACCTGCTCGACAGTATCAATCCCGCCAATCGCACCCAGATAGTCGGACGCTTCAACAAGGCAACAAAAGAACTTGCGAGCCGCGCCGTCGACGAAGCTGCAAAAGCTTTCGAGACTTGGAAACACACGCCTGCCGCGGATCGCGCAGAACTGCTGTTTCGTGCCGCAGCCATCATGCGCGAGCGTAAACACGAGTTGTCGGCGTGGATGATTCACGAAGTTGCGAAGAGTTGGGCCGAGGCGGACGGCGACACTGCCGAAGCCATCGACTTCTGCGAATTTTATGGCCGCGAGATGCTTCGTTATGCGAGCGATCAGCCACTCGTCCATGTTCCCGGTGAACATAACCAGCTTGAATATGTTCCGCTTGGTGTGGGCGCGGTGATTCCGCCCTGGAACTTTCCACTCGCGATCATGGCTGGCATGACCGTAGCGTCCGTCGTCACCGGCAACACAGTCGTTCTGAAGCCTTCTTCAGACGCACCGGCAATCGCGTTCAAGTTTTTCGAGATACTCGAAGAAGCCGGCTTGCCTGCCGGCGTCGTCAACTTCATGACTGGTTCAGGCGCGGAAGTGGGCGACGTGGTCGTGGACCATCCAAAGACGCGCTACATCGCGTTCACGGGATCGAAGGAAGTTGGACTGAGAATCAACGAGCGTGCGGCCAAGGTTCACGAAGGTCAGATCTGGATCAAGCGCGTAGTGGCTGAGATGGGCGGCAAAGACGCGATCATCGTTGCCGACGACGCGGATCTGGATGAAGCGGCAACGGGCGTCGTGCAGTCGGCATTTGGATTTCAAGGTCAAAAGTGTTCCGCGTGTTCGCGCGCGATCATCGACACGCGAGTTTACGACACGATGCTGGAGAAGATCGCCGACCGCACGGCGAAGATCAAGCTTGCCGATCCGGCGGATCCGGCTACCAACATGAGCGCCGTGATCAATGAGAAAGCCTTCAAGACGATCAACTCGTACATCGAAAAAGGAAAGAGTGAAGGTGGCCGGGTTTTGATCGGTGGTGGTTCCGATGGCGAGCAGGGGTTCTTCATCGAGCCGACTGTGATCGCGGACGTGAAACCGGGTGCGACGATCGAGCAGCAGGAGATCTTTGGACCAGTGCTCGCTGTAATCAAGGCGGAGAACTACGACGACGCACTGAAGATCGCGAACGATACGGAGTTTGGTTTGACTGGCGCTGTTTACAGCAAAGACGAAGCGAAGCTGGATCGTGCGCGTAGAGAGTTTCATGTCGGTAATCTGTATCTGAATCGTAAGTGCACCGGCGCGCTCGTTGGGGTGCATCCGTTTGGCGGCTTCAACATGTCGGGCACGGACTCGAAGGCCGGCGGACGCGATTACCTGCTGTTGTTCTTGCAGGCGAAGGTTGCGTCGGAACGCAGATTAAACCGATAGAAATCCGATCCAGTCCGTGTTATCCGTGTTACTAAAACCATGAAAATTGTATTCATGGGCACACCTCAGGCTGCCGTCCCGACTCTGCGGGAGTGTTTGGATGACGGTCATGAGGTGGTCGCCGTTTGGACGCAGCCGGATCGACCTGCTGGGCGCGGGCACAAAATAAGTTTCTCTCCAGTCAAAGACTTTGCGCTCTCGCGCGGTCTGAACGTGTTTCAACCCGCGCGGATCAAAAACGACGAAGCCAAACAGCTCTTTGCTTCACACGATGCTGACTTAGCGGTGGTCGTCGCTTATGGCGGCATTCTACCCGAAGAGTTTTTGCGCGCGCCGCGTCGAGGCTGTATCAACGTCCACTTTTCTTTGCTGCCTCTGTATCGCGGCGCCGCCCCTGCAAACTGGGCGATCATCAACGGCGAAAGCGAGACCGGCGTTACGACGATGTTCATCGAGCCCACACTCGACACCGGCCCAATCCTGCTACAACACAAAACTCCGATCGGCGATACAGAGACTGCGCCTGAGCTGATGCAACGGCTCGCGGAGATCGGCGCGGAGTTGTTGAGTGAAACTCTCGCACGTCTCAACGATCTCACGCCGCGCCCGCAACATGACCGCGATGCCACGTTTGCGCCTGTTCTAAACAAGGAAGACGGGTTGATCGACTGGTCCCAAAACGCTTTCGCGATCGAGCGTCGCGTGCGTGGCTTGCAACCGTGGCCCAATGCCTACACCAGCTTCAGCTCAAAAGGCATGACTATCTGGAGCGCAGGGCCTTCGAAAACAACGAACGCGAACTCCGCTCCCGGCGAGATCATTGTTGCGCAGCGAGACGAACTGGTCGTGAGCTGTGGCGAGCAGACTGCCCTGCGCGTGATCGAGGTCCAGCCGGAAGCGCGCAAACGAATCTCGGCGCGCGACTTCATCAACGGGATGCATCCGAAAGTTGGCGATCGCTTTGGTTAAGTCGAATATCTCACCCGCGCGCCTGACCGCGTTCAGAATCCTCCAGCAGGTCGAAACGGGCGCCTTCTCTTCAGTTTTGCTTGCAGCAGAGGAACCGCATCTACAGCCTGCCGATCGAGCACTGTGTCACGAGCTTGTACTCGGCGTGCTGCGCCGGCAGTTGTTTCTCGACGCGCTTCTCAAGCACTTCTCGAAACGTGGCGTCGAAGATCTGGATTCAGCCGTTCGCCTCGCTCTTCGTCTGGGACTTTACCAGCTAAGATTTCTCACGCGCATACCTGCCTCCGCGGCTGTCAATGAATCGGTGAGTTTGGTGCGCGCGGCGCGACTGAGCTCGGCGACCGCGTTTGTTAATGCGGTGTTGCGGCGTGCCGCTCGCGAAGCGGAATACGATCCGGTGGCCGATGTTTCAGACCCGCTCGAGAAGATCGCGGTGCGGACCTCGCATCCGTCCTGGTTGATTGAACGTTGGGCGAGCTGGCTTGGAATCGATCAAGCCGAAGCGTTTGCGCACGCAAACAACCTCGTGCCGCCCACGGCTTTTCGAGTTGTTTCTAACCGGGCGAACCAATCCAGGGTCCTGGCAAAACTGAGTGCGGCTGGCGCCGCGCTGGAATCGTCGGACATCGTGGATGGCGCGTGGCGTGTTGCGGGAGCGACACCGTTGGTCCGTGAGCTCGCGGCCGCTGGTGAGATTTATTTACAGGACGAAGCGTCGCAATTGGTGGCCAAAGCGATGGACGTCAAACCCCGCGAGCGTGTGCTCGATCTATGCGCAGCGCCCGGGGGAAAAACGACGCTGATGGCGGACCGCGCCGGGGACGCGGCGTTCATCGTTGCGGCTGATCGTTCGGCGACGCGAATGGCGACGGTTGTTGCGACGATGCGATTGCATGAATTGAGGAGCATCAAGCCGGTAATTCTGGATGCGACTGAACAGTTGCCGTTTGAGCGAGAGAGTTTTGATAAGGTGCTTGTTGATGCGCCGTGTTCCGGAACGGGAACGTTGCGGGCTAACCCGGAAATTCGATGGCGTCTTGCGCCAGCGGATTTCGCGAGTTTCGCTTTGCAGCAGAAACGGATCTTGAGTAGGGCTGTTGAGGTGTTGAAGCCCCGTGGGCGTTTGGTTTATTCGACGTGTTCTGTTGAACGGCAGGAGAATGAGGGTGTGATACAGGAGCTTGATTTGAGAGTGTTAAAGACAATTAGAACCTGGCCGCAGCGTGAGGGAAGTGATGGGTTCTTTATTTCAATACTTGAGAAGTAGACATCCTGTTTAATAATTCATTCGTCCTCTATGTCTTGCCCGTCACTCTGAGCGGGTGCTAGACTTCGCAACTTGGTGAATGTAGTAGCCAGAATTGTGTCCGTCTTCCGCAGCGTCGCAATCATTATTGCGATTGCACTCGTTTTTCTCTTCGGAGTGGCGACCACCGTCTATCTCTCGCTGCGTAGCCCGGAAGTGCAAGTGCCGGACGTGGTCGGCAAGAATAGATTTGACGCAGAGAAGATTCTGGCTGATGCAGATCTCAAGTTTCGCGTCCGTGCCACCCGGCCCAGCAACGAAGCACAGCCCAATACTGTGATGTTCCAGTTGCCCCGCGCCGGAGAGGTCGTCAAAGTCGGTCAAACCGTCGCGATGGATATCAGTCGCGAAACAAAAGCAGGCGAGTCGTCCGAGACAGTAACTCCCGACGAACCAAGCGAGAATCGCAACACCAATTCATCGGGAAATACTAACGAAAACAAACCGAAGCGGCCGCGACCGAAGAACACCAACGAGAACGCGAACGGAAATACTAACGGCAACACGAACAAATCGATTAACGCCAACAAACCAATCAACGCTAATCGCGCCAATGCCAACACAGGTGTTAACGTGAACGCCACGCCGCGAAGCAACGTAAATCGAACCGATCCGAAGAACGCGAATTCCCGACCCGCGAACGACAACAAACGCCCAGTGCCTCGGCCCACACCGAAACCGAACTAGCGAATAGTGAATAGGGACCGCCACATCGACATTGCTCCATCGATCCTGTCAGCAGACTTCTCCTGTCTCGGCGATCAGATCAAAGCCGTTGAGCGCGGTGGCGCGGACGTGCTGCACGTGGACGTGATGGACGGTCACTTCGTGCCGAATATCACCGTGGGTTTGCCTGTTGTTAAATCACTTTCCGGCTTCACACGTTTGCCCATTGATGCGCACCTGATGATCACGGAGCCGGGCAGATATGCGACGCAGTTTGTGAGCGCGGGCGCGCAGATGGTTTCGGTCCACGTCGAAGCGGATCCGCACCTGCACCGGACGCTGATGTCGATCAGGGAGGCTGGCGCCCTCGCTGGAGTGGTGCTGAACCCCGCGACGCCGGTGATTGCCGTCGAGGAGGCATTACAGTTTGCAGACTATGTTCTGGTAATGTCTGTCAATCCGGGTTTCGGCGGTCAGAAGTTTATCCCGCAATCCATCGACAAAGTGAAGCGATTGCGGCGCATGATCGACGAGCGGCAGTTAAACGTCCGCATTGAGATTGACGGCGGTGTCGACCGGAAAAACATCGAAACTGTGGTCGCCGCCGGAGCGGAGATCATCGTGGCCGGCTCAGCGATTTTTAACACACCCGACGCAGAAGCAGCCGTGAAGGATCTTCGCGACGCGACCGTTCAGTGGGTTTAGCCACAAACAGGCAAAAGCATAAAAAGCTGATGTGCAGTTTGTGATAAAGCCAACCGGATCGCAAATTTGTGAATCGGATAGCGGTAACGTCCCGGCCCAGCGCCCTTCGTCAACTATATTTTGTGCATTTTGTGCCTTTTAGTGGCTAAGTTTTATTTGGAGGTTTAGTTTTATGAGGTCTCGCTTTGTAATCCTGGCGGTTTTCTGCGCCCTGATTTTTGGGTTGGCAAAGACCGGATCTGCCCAGAAATCCGGCGGCCAGACAGAACTGTCCACCGCCCAGAGGTTGGACGTCATGGGCTCAAAGCTCGACTTGATGCGCCGCTCGCTTAGCGCCGCCATCAAGGCCCTCGAAGCTAAGACCGAAAAGGACAAGAAGGCAAACGCCGACGATCCGATCATGCGTTTGAAGGGGCTCGAGAAGGAAGTCTCATCGGTGAACTCCGAAGTCAACGACATTCGCTCCAAGAACGACAAGGCCGAGAAGTTTGACGCAACCGCGGTGGACCGGCTCGAGGGCACTGTTACTGAGCTGAATACGCGTGTTGAAAAAAACTTACAGGAGACAGCGGGCCTGAGAACTTCCGCCACCGCGGGCAATTCCACCGACGAGAAAAAGAAGAAGAAAAAAGGAAAGTTTTTGGGCTTGTTTGGCGGTGGTGACGACAAGTACGCGGATCTGACAGGCGCTGCCGTTGCCGGGCGTGACCGCGTGCTGTTTGAGGAAGCAGCGAAAGAGGTCCGCAAGGGCCATCACGACACTGGCCGGCTCCTCTTTGCAACGATCATCAACACCTATCCCGATTCAGCGTTTTTGCCACTCGCAAAACTCGCGATTGCCGATTCATTCTTCCTCGAAGGCACCACTAGTGCACTAATCCAGGCCGCACAGGCTTACCAGGATTGGCTGACGTTCTTCCCGACCGATCCACTCGCAGACGACGCCAGTTTGAAGGTCGCGGAAGCGGAGATGAGGCAGATGGGCCTCTCGGATCGCGATATCTCGCACGCCCGCAAAGCCGAGCAGCGATTGAAAGTGTTGATCCAGCAGTATCCGAAGAGCCCGCTACGTGCGACTGTTGAAGCGCGTTTACAGGAAGTGCAGGAGAATCTCGCCATGCACAACCTCCAGATCGCGCGTTTCTACTACGACGTGAAATACACGACCGGAAAAGGCGGACTGAAGGGCGCCCAGTCGCGGCTCAAGGAGATCACCGATAAGTACCCGTGCTTCTCTTACAACGACGAAGTGTTCTACCGTTTGGCGTCAACTTACCAGGCCGAAGAAGAACCCGATGAGGCCGCGCGGTATTACCAGAAGCTCGTGCAGGAGTTTCCTGAGAGCGAGTTCAACGAGAAAGCTCGCGATCAACTGAAGATTATCGGTGCGCCAATCCCTGAAAAGAGCATGCCGAATCCGTGTTCGAAGCGCCAGCCGCAGAGCTTCATGGGTAACCTGATGCAACAGGTTTCGGGCAGGGCGGACGTCACCATTAACAAGAACGGCATTTTAATCAGCAAAGACGGAAAAGAAGGCAGCGACCTGATCGACGAAGCACTCCGTTACAACGGAACGCTGCCGGCACTGACTACGCCGGACGCGCCGACCCAGCGCACGATAAAACCGGCGACGCCACCTGCTGATCAGAAGGCGAACGGCAACGGCGCCGCGCCTGCAGCAGTCGTCAAGCCTTAAGGAGGCTTACAGGTTGGATCCCACCTCGCCAGAAGCGCAGGCGGAGTTAGCACGGCGGCATAAGTCCGCGGCGACGACCGTGTTGGGGCTATTGGTGGCTACGGTTTTACTTTCCGTCGTCGCGTTCCTGTCAGACGCTTACCTGATTGAGAAACCAAATCCACCTCTCGATATAGCGGTGAGAATCGTTATCCTGATATTTGGTCTGGGGGCCGTGGTGTGGCGACGGACCAAGTTTCAGCCCATGCGGCTCCAGGATATCGCCGGTGTGGCGGGCGTGACGGGACTCATAAAAACACTCGAGAAAACCACGATCCAGATAGCTTTGATTGGGGCGGCAATAGCCGCGATCGGCTTTATCGCCACCCTCCTCACCGGCAACGAGCGTTACAGCTACTGGTCTGGCGCCATTGCCGTGGTAGTTTTCATCTACTCCTATCCCACCAAATCCTCCTGGCTGCGGGCCTTATACCGTTTCACCGAAAAATCGGCATAATCCGTGGTTAAAAAAGTGTTGAACTGCGTTTGCCTCGTTTGATACTCTGGACGTGGCTATGTTGCGTCTGGTCTCCATTGCTGGGCTGATTCTCATGTTTGCTGGTGCCGGTTTGGCCCAGGAAGCCCGCTTGATCACCTCTGTCCGTCCACTCACCACCAAATCTTCCACCGCGCCCGTCGAACCCACCGAAATAGAAAAACGAGCCTTCGAGCAAACCAACCTCGCCCGCATCAAGAACGGCCTACCACCCTTTGCCTGGGACGCAGATATCTGTCGCATGGCCCGGATTCACTCCGAGAGCATGTCGCGCCACGGATATTTCTCACACGTGACGCCCGACGGCCTGCGCCTGCGCGACAGAGTACGCGCCGCGGGCATTTTGCAGTTTGCCGTGCTTGGTGAGAACATCGGCTACACTCAGGGCTACGACGACCCGGCAGCATTCATTGTCGAGCAATGGATGCAATCGACGAAGCACCGCGCTAACATACTTTCACCGGAATTTCGCGCGATGGCTATTGGCAGCTTTGTCGCCCCTGACGGTTCGATTTATCTGACACAGACTTTTATTACCCGTTGAATATCACCTCGCTGAAACTTCCTTCCTTCGCTAAAATCAATCGACTTCTGAAAATTCTAGGTAAGCGGCCCGACGGGTACCACGAGGTCTTCACCGTTCTACAAACAGTTTCCCTTTGCGACGAACTCTCTTTCGAACTGCGCGAAGACGGCAAGTTGACGCTTGCCTGTGACGATCCGGAAATCCCCACAGACGGAACAAATCTAATAATCAAAGCGGCTGTCGCATTCCAGGAAAGACTGCAGACTCCGCTGGGAGCCGATATCAAGCTCACCAAGAGAATTCCCGCTCAAGGTGGTTTGGGAGGAGCTTCGTCGAATGCTGCTATTACATTGATTGCGTTGAAGGGGCTATGGCGAGCGGGATGGAGAGTCAAATTTTGGGATCTCGCTCTGGAATTGGGTGCTGATGTTCCTTTTTTCACAGCGGGCGGCAGGTGCCTCGCTACGGGCATTGGCGCCAACCTTTTCGCGCTTCCGGAAGGGCGGCGGCAGTCGCTTATAATCATCACTCCAAAGGCCCGCGTTTCAACTGCCAGCGCCTACGCATCGATCAAAGCTGGTTCCTTGACAACAGTTGACGCGATGCCTATTCTTTCAAGTTCTTTCGAACGGGTCTTTACAGCCGATAGCGAGCAGTGGCCTGGACCGCACAATGATTTCGAAAGAGTGATCTTTGAGATGGAGCCTGAAATCGAGCGCGCCAAAAACGCGTTGCTCGAAGCAGGTGCGCGGAGCGCTTTGTTGGCTGGAAGTGGTTCGAGTGTGTTTGGTGTCTACGATGACGAAGTGACGCGGGATCGTGTACTTGATAATCTGAAATGTGAAGTGGGATGGAAGATATTTTCCTGTGAGACACTTTCACGCAAAGAGTATTACAAGGCAATAGAATCATCTGGGTTCCCGCTTTATACGCTCTCTAAAACTGCAAACAGAAAAACAGATACTGGGGCGTAGCCAAGTGGTAAGGCACCGGTCTTTGGAACCGGCATTCGTTGGTTCGAATCCACCCGCCCCAGCCAATTCTTGTCACTCTGAATAGTCATGAGCACAACCGGCGGTATCAAGATCTTTTCCGGTAATGCGAATCCCACGTTGGCGGAAGAGATTTGTCGCCACCTGACCTGTGACATGGGCAAAGCGTACCCGGAGCGCTTCTCTGACGGCGAGTTTAACTTTCAGATCGATGAAAACGTGCGCGGCGGCGACGTCTTCATCGTGCAACCGACTTCTCCTCCGACTGATGCGCAC
>Ga0134127_10000920_pt1 | contig 23446 bp, 14 predicted proteins | sample KB31753_FD_96459 | JGI IMG/M metagenome (GOLD analysis project Ga0134127, IMG submission 96459) | Terrestrial soil microbial communities with excess Nitrogen fertilizer from Kellogg Biological Station, Michigan, USA - KB3-175-3 | ecosystem: Environmental > Terrestrial > Soil > Unclassified ... | reverse complement strand
TCTTGAAGTTGACGACGCCGGACATGGCATCGGAACCATAGACCGCCGATGCGCCGCCCGTGATCGTCTCCACACCGCCGAGGATGAACTGCGGAATGAGGTTCACGTCCACCACCGCGTTCGCGTTCGACAGTGGCAAGCGCCGACCATCGAGCAGCACCAGGTTGCGCGTCTCACCCAGTCCGCGCAGGTTGAGTGACGCACGGCCAGCCAGCGCTACTGCTCCAATCGTGCTTTGCATCTGCCCCTGCACGAACTGTGGCAGCTGATTCAGCGCATTCTCGATGTTGACCGTGCCGGCTTGCGTGATCTGTTCCTGGCTGAACGTCACGATTGGGCTGGTCGATGAATAGTCCGGCCGCGCGATACGCGAGCCCGTGACGACGATTTCCTCCACCTCGCCTGCCGAAGCCGAAGTCGGCTCCGCCTGCTGCGCGACGGCCGGGCTGCTCGCGAGCAGCGCCAGCCACGGTGCCATCCTGGATGCCGGTGTCCTGGTAGTCATTGATTGCCCCCTGTCGATCAACTTTCATCGCGCAGTCGCGTCGCCCAGTGCGGGCGCGCGCGTGATCGCGCTCTCATGGCGCGATCCGTTGGGAGTGTACGAACCGGTTCGTGTGTATGTCAATCCTGCTTGTGACATGTACGAACTGGTGCGTATACGGTCCCGCGCGTCGACAACTTGCGGTACGACGGCATCTCTGCCAGTGCCGGACCTTCGACTGTGGCGGCACGCTCAGCCTTATGGATGAGTCCAATCATGTGCTCATCGCTCGATCGCTCCAGCGATGATCCGCTCGTCCGGCAACTGCAACACTTCCGGCAGGTGATCTGGCGAGAGGCCGCCCTCATGGGCGGCCCGAGTGGAGTCACAATCTCCTCATCGCTCTACAGCGTCTTCAGATACTCGATGAGTGCCCAGCGCTCGGCATCGGTCAGCGACTGCGTGAAGTCATGGCCCGCGTTGCTGTTGCTGTAGAGATAGGTGTTGTAAATCATGCGCGAAGCGATCTGCCTGTCCGTGATGGGCGGCGGTGACTGATAGGCCAAGTTCAAGTACTGGGCTGCCACGTTGTCCCACATCGAGAACAGCACGTCGATCGTCGCCATGTGCTCGCTGCACGGCAGGAAGGGATTCGTGAAGATTGAATCGCTGCAAATGAGCGTGGTGTGTTTCCACCCGAGCTTCTGAAAGTCGTACGCGTTGTAGCTGTAGTCGAAGCCTGCGTTCTTGCCGCCCCAGCCCGGCGCCGTCTGAGCGCGTTTCCAGACCTTCGGTCGGTCCGAGGGCTTCAGTACGCCCCACAGATTCGGCACGCTGCCATTGTGGAAATACGGCGCGGTCGCCCAGGAACCGTACAGCGGCGGTGCTACGTATCCGATCGGGTTGACCCATTCGTTCGGCCCGAGCGGCGAGTAGATGGGTCCGCCATTGTCGTAGATGGCGCGCGGCACGCGCCGCAGCTCGCTCGACACGATGTCATCGGATGGGTAGCTCGTCCAATTCGGACTGAGCTCGTTGTACGCCCACCAGGAACTGTTCCAGGCGCGTCGCTGACGAATGTCCGCCATCAGCTGCATGCGGCGTGGATCGGTGCGAATCGTCTCGATCGGCGTGACGACGCCGGCGACGCCCTTGAGGCGCGGGTCCGGCAGATAGTTGGAGTCCGCCGCGTGACGCGGCGAATAGACTCCGTGGCAACTCGCGCACGAGCCGTTCCCAGCCGGCTTGGGAATCACTGCATTTGCACCGTTCGCCCATAGATTGCGTTCATGGAAGAGCAGCGCGCCCTGCTCGGCCAGTGTTGTGTTGATGGTTTTCGGATACTTCGCTGGTGATAACGAGATCAGAAAATTGTTGATATCCTCGAACTCCGGCTCCAGCCCGCGCCGGGCACTGGCATCACGGAAAATGTTCGCGACGCCGAACGCCATCTCGGAATGCACGTTGTCCGACGACAAGGCGCCGTCCCAGAACTGGCGCGTCTTGAAGCCACGATTCCACCAGGCCGGTGCCTTCGTCATGCCGGCATGCGGCGCGTCGGCAACATACTCCAGTGGGCTCGGTGCGAGCGCGAGGTTGTCCATGTCGAAGAGCGCCGGCAGCAGCGAGATGAGTCCGATCGCGTCGGACCCGCCACGCCCCGTGCTCCACGGAATCGGCAGCAGCTCACCCAGCGTCGTGATCGGAGTCGTGCGGAACATATCGGATGCCAGCAGGCCTGCATCGTTGGCGCTGTTGGGCAATCCCCATGCGAACGAGGACTCACTCGTCGTGCCGAGCCGCGAGTCGTGGCAAGCCGAGCAGCTCGCACCGATCAGACCAGTCCACCTGCCCCGGTCATCCTTGCCCTGGATCAGGCCGAGCGGCAGCTGGCCACTGCCACCATTTGTCGCATTTGGATCTTCGCCCGGCAGCGGATAGGGATTGCGGAAAGGTGACGGATACAGTCCGTAGCGCTTCGCGACCTGCTCGTCGAAATCCGGGGGACGCACCAGATAACCCCACTGCAGGTAGATGAAGTGGTAGCTCGCGGCGAGTGCCATCGGTTGAAAGTATTGCCGTGATTCCAGATTATTCCGCCCGCGTTGCGCGCTTGCGCGAAATTCGCCGCACGTCGTTGGCCGGGGCGGCTTGCGCTTGACGTAGGGCGCCGGCGGATTGTGCAGATCGATGAAGAATGCATTGAACTGGATCGCTGCGTTGGGATTCGCATTGACGGTCGGCTTTACCAGCGTGCGCGGATCGACAGGCAACGGTGTGCTGTCGGGTTTGCCGTTGCAGCCCGCCATGAGTGGCGAGCGGATTGTTGCCTGGTCGAGCAACGGCAGAGTTTGTGCGCCTGCGGTCCACGGCGCTGTCGCACACGTCGCGAGAGCCAGCCACCATGCGACTCTCCTGATTGAGGCTGCCATGTCCTGATCCCCCTGAGTTCCATGAGAGCTGTCAGCCGCAGCTGGAGCTGCGCGTGTGGACAATTACATCCGCACGAGGGGATGGAACAACTATCGCTTTCGATAGGGAGGCGCGGAGAAGACGAAATCTCACTACGACTGCGCGCTCGCGCGCCGAGCGATGAAGCAGTCAGCATCTCGGCCAGGAAACTGAGCTGCACGTCCGCACCTGCCAGGCTGTCACCGACCAGGAACTTCGAGGTGTCGCGCGAGCTCACTGTCGATTCGCGCAATGCTGCTGCGACACCTTTGCTCTACAGACCGAGCGCAGCCTTTGCAATGATGTTCCGCTGAATCTCGTTCGAACCCGCATAGATCGACCCCGCACGTTCGTTCAGATAGCGCAGCGGCGCGAGCACGGCCGCGCGCGGACCGACCGCGACGTCATTGGAATGCGGCAGAGAGACCGGTCCGCCAGGGCGCGCCGCCTGCGGCTGATAGGCCCGACCGTAGTGAGCGGCCGCTTCGAGCGCAAGTTCGCTGATGTGCTGTTGCAGCTCCGTCCCCAGTATCTTCATGACCGACGCGGCAGGGCCAGGCGGCTCGCCTTTGCCGAGCTTGGACATCACGCGCAACTCATACACCTCCAAAGCCGCGACGCGAATGCTCGCAGCGGCGATCTTTGCCTTGAACAGCGGGTCATCAAGAAGCGACGCCGTCGCATCACCGGGCACAGCCGATGCGAATGCGCGCAAGTCCTCCAGTTCCGACTGCAGCCGCGGCGCATAGGCACTACCGCCGCGCTCGAACTCCAGCACGTGCTTCGCCACCGTCCAACCAGCACCGACCTGCCCGACGACGTTCGCCTTCGGCACACGTACCTTCGTGAAGAAGATCTGATTCTGAATGGCCTCGCCCGTCAGGGAGACGATCGGTCGAATGCCAACGCCAGGGCTCGTCAAGTCGATGAGCAGAAACGTGATGCCCTGCTGGGACCGCTGCTCCTTCGAGGTACGCACCAGGCAGAAGATCCAATTGGCCACCTGAGCGTGCGTAGTCCAGATCTTCGTTCCATTGCAGACAAAGCTGTCGCCGTCGTCGCGCGCCGTCATCTGCAGGGAGGCGAGGTCCGATCCCGACGCAGGTTCGGAGTAGCCCTGGCACCAGAAGTGTTCACCGCTCAGCATGCGCGGCAGGTAATGGCTCTTCTGCTGCGAGGTGCCGAATGCAATGAGCGCCGGAGCACACATCTTGATGCCCATCGGGGACAGAAGGGGTGCGCCGGAGCGAGCGTATTCGCACGCGAAGAGGTAGTGCTGTGCGACCGTCCAATTGCAGCCGCCGTACGCGACCGGCCAGGCCGGCGCAGCCCAACCCTTCCCGACCAGGATCCGCTGCCATTCGAGCGACGCTTCGTGATCACTGTAAACGCTGGTCATCAATCTGCCCGCGGCGCGCAGCTCGTCAGTCAGGTTCGCCGCGAAGAACTCCCGCACTTCATCGCGAAACGCGCACTCATCCCGACTCCACTCGATATCCATGGCCTTCCGTTCAATCATTGATGTGACGCATAGCGCGCGAGATGAAAGTCCATCGTGCCGAACTCCAGCTCGATCGCCGTGGCGCGCCTGAAGAAGTGACTGACGGCGAGCTCGTCCGTCATGCCCATGCCGCCGTGAATTTGCACTGCGCTCTGGCCGACCAGGCGGCACGCCTTATTGATGGTTACCTTTGCAGCGGACGCAGCACATGCTCGCTCCTTGGCGGACGCGGGGAGGCGCAGTGTTGCGAGGTACGTAGCCGAGCGCGCCAGCTCGATTTCCATGTACATGTCCACCAACCGATGCTGCAGCACCTGGAACCTGCCAATCGGCTGGCCGAATTGTCGTCGCTGCTTCGCATACTCGAGCGTGTCTTCGTGGAGCTTGGACATCAGACCGACTGCCTCCGCGCTCACTGCGGAAATCGCTTCATCGGTGCTGTATTCGATGGCGTCGGCCGCCTCGCCTTCCTCGCCGATGAGTGAATCCGTCGGGACTCGGACACGCTCGAGTGTCACGTCGGCGGCGCGCCGGGCATCGATCGTCGGATAGCTACGCATGCTCACTCCGGGCGCGGAACTCGACACCAGGAACAACGAAAGGCCTTCGCGCTCGCCCCGGCTACCGGCCGTTCGCGCGACGACCAGCAGTTGCGATGCCCAAGGGGCTGCGGCCACCACCGCTTTCGTCCCGTCGAGCCGCCAGCCGCTTGAGTCGCGACGCGCGGTTGTCGCAACGTTGGTGATGTCGTATCTCGACGTCGCTTCCAAAGCGGCCAGGGCCAGGACCTCATGGCCGGCACCGACCCTTTCCAGCGTCTCATCGGCGCGTCCCCCGCCCGCGCGCGCCAGCAGGCCGCCGCAGATCACGACGGTCTCGAGGTAGGGTTCAAGGACCAAAGCGCGACCGAACTCCTCCATCACGACCATCGTCGCCACCGCATCCAGGCCCGAGCCGCCGACGCGTTCCGGAAACGTCATTCCCAGAATGCCAAGGTCGTTGGCGAAAGCGGACCACACCGCCGATCTGAAGCTGGACGGCGATTGAACCGCCGAGCGCCGCTGCTCGAAACTGTATAGATCGTGCAGCCAGACGCGCACGCTGTCGCGCAGCTGCTCTTGCTCCCCGCTCAATGCGAAGTCAATGGCCACCGATTGCCCTCGTTGCAAGCGGTGAGATCGTACTCACGTCATGCCGCCGCCCTACCTATCGGATTCGATAGTTGTCCGTTTCGCACAGCGATGTAATCGTCGGGAAATCCGCGCGGAAATGGGGGACGACGATGCGCATCAGGTCAAAAAACGCGCTGCAGCTGATGTTTGCAGTCGCCCTCACGAGCCCGGCACACGCCTGGGCAGCTGACAACACCCCAGCGAACGGCCAGCTGGAGGAGATTATCGTCACCGCGCAGCGCCGCGCCGAGTCGATCAACAAGGTCGGCATGTCGATCCAGGCGATCGATGCCGACAGCCTCGAAGCGCTGCGGGTCACGAGCATTCGCGACCTGACGACAATCGTGCCGAGCTTCACCGTCTCGCAAAGCTATCAAGGCGTGCCCACCTACACACTGCGTGGCATCGGCTTCAACACTATCAACTTGTCGGCAACGTCAACGGTCGGCACCTACGTCGATGAGGTGGCGTACGCGTATCCGATCATGAACACCGGGCCGATCATGGATCTCGAGCGCGTGGAAGTGCTCAAAGGCCCCCAAGGCACGCTATACGGGCGCAATACCACGGCCGGATTGATCAACTTCATCACCGCGCGACCCACCGATGAGTTCCGCGCCGGCGCGACCGCAGAGGTCGGCAACTATGAGACTTACAACTTTAGCGGCTTCATCTCTGGACCGCTGAGCGAGACTATCTCGGCACGGCTCGCCGTGAGCAGCGCCAACAGCGGCGAGGGCTGGCAGCAAAGCAACAGCCGCGGCGAACGACTCGGCGAGGTGGAGAAGCGCGGCGTGCGCGCATCGCTCGCGTTCGATCCGGGTGAAAGCACGCACATCGATTTTTCTGCGACTTGGTGGCGCAATGAATCCGATACCGTAGCCGGACAAGGCATCGGCTTCACGCCTGCAACGGCGTCCAGCCCGTTCAATGCCCCGGGCCTCGTGAACTATGTCGCCAACAACCAGCCACGTGAAGCAAGTGATGGCGATTGGGCGGCCGAGGCCGTGCGCGGAGCCGACGTCGGCACAGGTCTCGGCTTTCGCGGCCCGCTGCGCGAAGACAATCCTTTCACGGGGCTGAAGCTGCGACTCGACCAAGACCTCACCGACAATGTTCGGCTCGTGTCACTGACGAGTTATAACGATTTCGAGCGCGACGCACTGTCCGACTGGAGCGGCGTGCCTTACGAGATCCTGTTGCAGCACACGCTCGGCACGATCGAATCACTTGCAGAAGACATCCACATCGAGGGCGGCGACGATGACATGCATTGGCTTGTCGGCGCCTACTATGCGAAGGACGACATCGTCGACAGCAACCGCACGCTGCTCGGGCAGAACGCCAACGTCACGCTGATCCGCACGGTCGGTCAGCCGCTCCTCGCAACTCCGTTCAACTGCTGCGGCTACACTCCGGCCCAGCTGTCACAGGCATTCCGCTCGTATGAGGACATCGGACGGATCGAGACGCGCACGTGGAGCGTGTTCGCGAACGGTGACTGGTCACTCAGCGAGCGCCTGAAACTCAACGCAGGGCTGCGCTACACCGAAGACGAGCAGCAGTATCGCGGCTGCTCGCGTGACTTCAACGGCAACATGCTGCCGAACGTGAACGTCGTGAACCGTGCGCTGTATCTGCAGACCTACGGCGTGTTCGCCGCGCCGATCTCGCAGGGCCAGTGCAACACATTCGATCCGACGACAGGCACCTTCGGTGAAGTCAGCTCGACACTCGACGAGGACAACATCGCGTGGCGCGTATCGCTCGACTGGAGCATCGCGGACCAGTCACTAGTCTTTCTGTCCGCATCGCGCGGCGCCAAGGCTGGCACTACGCCGATCAACGCCGCGAACCTCGCAAGACAGAACGCGCCGGTGAAACAGGAGCTTCTGACAGCTTTCGAGCTCGGCCTCAAGTCGACGCTCGCACAGAACACCGTGCAGCTGAACCTATCCGGCTTTTTTTACGACTACGAAGACAAGCAGATCAGCACCTACTTCGCGGATCCGATCTATACCGCACTGGCCCGACTCGACAACGTGCCGGAATCGCAGGCCTACGGCGTCGAAGGCGACTTGACGTGGAGTCCAAGTCGGTTCCTGACGCTCTCCGCGACAGCGCTCTGGCTGCAGACCGAGATCCAGGACTACATCGGTACCAACGCGGCCGGGCAGCCGCAGAACTTCGACGGCGCCGAATTCATCTACAGCCCGGATTTCCAGGCGAGCCTGTCACTCATCTTCGACCACGAACTAACCGACGCGCTGGGTTTGCAGCTGACGCTCAACACGCGCTATCAGAGCGAATCGAACACGATCTTCGAGGACCTGCCGCTCTACAAACTGCCGAGTTACGGCTTGGTGAACGCCAGCGTGGGTCTGCACGGCCGCGATGATCGCTGGTCTGTCACGCTGTGGAGCCGCAATCTCGCGGACGAGTACTACTGGACCGCGGTAGCGAGCAACGCCAACGTCGTCGTGCGCTTCCCCAGTCCGCCGCGCACGTACGGCGCGACGTTCGGTTTCAAGTTCTAACGTTGCAGCGGAGTCACAGTCGCGTGCTGACAAAGCCCAGGGCGGCGGCGTGTTGCACCGTGCGCAATCGACCGTTCTCGCCGAGCTTCTCGCCCGCCTTCTTCAGGTGAAAGCGCACGGTTGGGATCGCCAGACTCAGGATCGTGCCGATCTCCTCGTCCGTCTTGCCCGCCGCGGCAAGCTTGAGGCACTGAATCTCGCGACGCGTGAACCGATAGAAGCGAATGCTGGGTTCGCCATGCGCCGTCGCATTGCAAGCCGAAATGAAGCGCAGCGCCATGATGTGCAGATCCGCAGCATGCTCTTCGAATACCGCGCGGACATTCAGTGTGTGCTGATCCGTCGCCCATACGACCGCACCGATGACACCGCCCGCCAGATGGATGGGCGCCACGATCGAAGCGCAAATGCTCAGATTCGTGCCAGTGCCCTTTTGCAGCAACTCGGGTGCGATACGCATCTGCTGCCAGCCACCGATCACACCGTGATCGTAGTAGAACGGCTCGGCGGTCCAACGGGTAATCGTGACGATGGCGTTCTGGAGCGCGAGGTCGCCCTGCAGCCAGTATTCGTGCGCGTCGCGGGCGAATTGGAAGAGTGCCCCCACCGGCGTTCCGTCCCTGAAGGTCACGGGCCGTGCACTACTAATGTCGGCACAGGTCGCGATCAACGGCAAACCGATGGCCTTGCCACGCGCGGCGATCTCACGGGCGCCCGTGAGAACCCGCAGCTCGGCCGAGCTGGCTGGGACAGCACTCATTATATGTATCCCCCGGTCGACCCCCCGACCTATCAGGATCGATAGTATTCGAATCCTCTGCCAAGCAGTAATGCTTTGCGCGAGGCCGACCAGCGTAGAGGCACCTAAGTGCATGAATGAGCGTTCATTGACGGAAAGCGGCACGCGACCGGACGCACGCACCTCGCGCAAGCGGCCGTTACCGAAAGTCGATTTTCTGCACCCAGCGGGCGCGCCTGCGCTCTACGCACCCGATTCGCTGGCGTGGCAGATCTACAAGAATCCGGTCTCACTGTTCATCGGCGGAATCACAGCTGTGCTGCTCGAGCTCGGGGAGGAACGCGTCCGCTCGGGCGTATGGAATCATTCCATCTTTCCGACCGATCCGATCACGCGCATGCGCCGCACCGGACTCGCGACACACGTGAGTGTCTATGCGCCGGCGCCAGTCGCAGAGAAACTCATTGGCGCTGTCGTGCGGATGCATGAGCGCGTCGAGGGACATACGCCGCGCGGTACGCCCTACCGGGCGAACGATCCAAAGTTGTTGGACTGGGTTCAATGCACGGCAAGTTACGGCTTCATGGAAGCGTATGCGTTGTTCTGCCGTCCGCTCTCGGATGAGGAACGGGACCAGCACTACGAAGAATCGCAAGCGTCCGCGCGGTTGTTTCTCGCGACCGGTGCGCCGCGTTCGTTGCGCGAGCAGCGCGAACAGTTCGAAGCGATGCGCCCGCACTTGGAGCCGCATCCAATCGTCTTCGAATTTCTCGATATCGTGAAACGCGCGCCAGCGCTGCCGTTGCCGTTGCGTCCGCTGCAACCGATGATGATTCGAGCCGGCATCGCCGTGCTGCCGCGCTGGGTAATCGAGCGTCTGGAGCTGAACGGCAAGCAATGGGAGCTGCGCGACAGGGAGCGCCGACTGCTGCAGCGTCTCGGCGCGTGGCTCGAACGTGTGCCGATCCCATATTCGCCCCCCGTTTACTCAAGCCGTCGGATGGGATTGCCGGCGAATTATCTCTATCGCCGCTGAGATGGACTCGATGCAACTCGATTTCGATGCGATGCCGACGCTCGGCGATATCCCGCGCTACCACGCCCGCGTGCGTGCCGAGCGCCCTGCAATGACCTTCGAAGGGCGCACGATCCGGTGGGCCGCGCTGAATGCAGGCGCTAACCGTGTCGCCAATGCGCTGCTCGCTGCCGATTGCGCGCCTGGCGATCGAATCGCTTATCTTGGAAAAGGCACCGACGAGTTCTTCGAGTTGATGTTCGGGATCGCGAAAGCAGGTGCGGTGATCGCACCTGTCCAGTGGCGTCTTGCTGCGCCGGAGGTCCAGCAGATTCTGAGCGATGCGCGGCCGAAGCTGCTCTTCATCGGCAGCGAGCAAATCGACAGAATCGATGACCTCTGCGCCGGCGGATATGCGCGCGAATGTGTAGTCGCGATGGAGCAAGGCGGCGCGGGACTGAAGCGCTATCAAGACTGGCGCGATTTACACAGCACCACGGACTCGCGTAGCGCGGTCGATCCGAGCGCCGTAGCGCTGCAACTCTACACTTCCGGCACGACCGGCCTGCCGAAGGGCGTGATGCTCAGCCATCGCAACATCCTTGCCGGCCGACGTGAGGCAGTGCGCGAGCAGATGAAGTGGAATGAGTGGCAGGAGGACGACGTCAACCTCGTCGCGCTGCCTGTCGGCCACATCGGCGGCATCGGCTGGGCGATCGTCGGCTTTCTGAACGGCGCGCACACGATCGTTCAGCGGGAGTTCGTCCCGGCGCAGGTGCTCGAAGCTATCGAGCGACAGCGGGTGTCGAAGATGTTCCTCGTGCCGACGGCACTTCACATGCTGCTGTTGCAGCCGCGTGTGCGCGAGATCGACTACAGCCGCATGCGGCACATCTTATACGGCGCTTCGCCGATTGCTCTCGACTTGTTGCGCGAAGCAACCGAAGTCTTTGGCTGTGGCTTCTGTCAGCAATACGGCATGACGGAGACGTGCGGCACGATCGTGTACTTGCCACCTGAGGATCATGATCCGGCGGGCAACAAGCGCATGCGCGGTGCTGGCATTCCGATGCCAGGTGTCGAGATTCGAGTCGTCGACGCGATTACTCGCGCGCCGTTGCCGGCAGGCCAGATCGGTGAAGTGGAGACACGCTCCGTCGCCAACATGGTTGGCTATTGGAATCGTCCGGACGCGACGGCCGAGACGATCAGCGCGGAAGGCTGGCTGCGAACCGGCGATGCCGGTTACCTGGACGAAGCCGGCTATCTGTACATTCAGGATCGCTTCAAGGACATGATCTGCTCGGGCGCTGAGAACGTGTACCCCGCGGAAGTCGAGAACGCGGTGTTCGGCCATCCAGCTGTGCAGGAAGTAGCAGTGATCGGCGTGCCCGACGACAAGTGGGGTGAAGCAGTCAAGGCAATGGTGGTGCTCAAGCCTGGAGCCGAGCCGGATGCGGAGGCCATCCTCTCATTCGCGCGCACAAGGTTGGCGGGCTTCAAGGTGCCGAAGAGCGTTGACTTCGTCGCGGCGCTCCCGCGCGGACCTTCCGGAAAAATTCTGCGCCGCATCTTGCGCGAGCCCTATTGGGCGGGCCGCGAACGCCGCGTAAATTGACTCTGTTTCCCGGTAGGGTCGCGGATTGCAACGGTGATTTTTCACCGTAGCTGTTTGGGGGTCTCGCTCGAGGAATCGCCGCCGGATGCGACGGACTCACAAGGAGACGCGACGAGCCGAGAGGCGGAGCATTACGCCTTGTATGGGAGCGAATGATGCCCGTGCCAGCTCCTCCTTGGAGCCAAGTTGGGTCGGTGACGTTGGGGTTAACGTTCACAATGGCGCCTAACTTGATTTAGAAGTACGGGCCATGACGAATAACCTAGCACGATGACAGATAACCTGGAGGCTCAAGAGCACATGAGCGCCTGAACACAGGTAAGACGAGCCCGCAAAAACGTCAGGGTGCAGCAGTCGGGAAGTGTTGTGCAGCGACGAGGTCTTTGAATCGGTCGATCTTCCGCAGCGGATCGAGCAGCGGGTCTGCTTTGATTTCGATCAGACCTGGATCCTTCAGTTCGGCAGCCCTTTCGAGCCACTTGATCGCCTCTGCCGGCTCGCCCCACTGCGCATGGATCACGGCGTACTCGTAGACGGCGGCATCTCCCTCTTCGTCTTTGAGTCTTTGCATTGCTGCCTCAGCCTCTGTCCGCCTCCCCAACTGGTGGTACGCAATAGCCAGGCACGTTTGAGTACTCCAGCCCCCTGTTTCCTGTTCACAGTAAGGCAGCGCAGCGGCCGGATTTCCCGAGGCCAGCTCGTTCAGGGCGAGCCAGTCCTGCGTTACCCGGTTATCCCAACGTTCCATTGCCTCTAGCATGGATTTGCGTGCCTCGTCGTACCGGCGCAGGTAGAACTGGACCATGCCGAGGGTCGACATGACGGAGGGATTGAGTGGATCCAGTTCCAGCGCTCGTTCGACAGCCGGCAATGCATCGGCGCGTCCCATCAGGATTGCGAAAGATGCGTAGCCCAGCAACGCGGAGGCCCTGCCCGGCGCCAGTTCCATGCTGCGCCGAAAGGCTGCGTCGGTCGCGGCATAATCAGAAGTGGTGTGCAACAGGACGCGCCCGAGCCATCCGTACGCGAAACTGGAATCCGGGGCAATCGCAACTGCCCGCTTCACCGCTTGCAGGGCGTCCGCTTGGAGACGCCGATCCTCCGCAGGATCTTTGACATAGGCGTTCGCCAGCTGGGCCAACACGTCCCCGCGCAATGCATGCGCATTCGCAAATTGCGGATCGAGCGCAACCGCCTCGTCAAGCGCGACAAGTGCCATGCGCAAGTTCTTCTCGTCCTGAATCCGTTCACCCGCGCGCCCGCGCAAGTAGGCATCGAGTGCTTTGGGATTGAGGGTGCCGCCCGGAGTTCGTACCTTCCCTGGCATCAGCCTGACTTCAAGCGCGCTGGCGACCGCGACGGCGATTTCCGACTGAAGCGCAATGACGTCCTTGAACTCACGGTCGAAGTTTTGCGACCAGATGTGAAATCCGGTCACTGCGTTTATCAGCTGCGCTGTAACACGCACACGGGCGCCAGACCGGCGCACGCTGCCTTCGAGCACTGCACCGACATTGAGTCTGCGGCCGACGGTCGGAACATCAACGGCCGTTCCTTTAAACGAGAACGAAGACGTGCGTGCAGCGACCTGCAGGTCTGCGATTTGCGCCAGCGATTGCAAGATCTCCTCCGAGAGGCCATCCGAGAAGTACTCTTCGTCGCCATCACCGCTCATGTTGGCGAAGGCGAGTACTGCGACCGAATGGGGCGGCGGTGCGAAGGTTGCGACATGCGGCTCATGCGCGCTCTGGTAGTACCAGAACGTCCCGGCGCCCAGGACCAGCAACAGTACAATCAGTGCGAGTCCGAGAGCCCGCACACGATGGTTGCCGCGACCGCCGGTCGCTTTTCGCGCGCTCGACTCAATCTCGCGCGTTGCCGTTGCCCGTGTGCGTACAGGAGCGCCATCGCCGCCCAACAATTGACGCACCTGATGCACAAACGCCGGCGGCGTCTCACCACCCGGTAGTCGCGTCCATTGCGCACGCAAGAACTCCTCAGGAACCCGCGCATCGGATTCGCGAGTGTCGTCGATCACCACTGGCACCAGAAAAGCTGCGTCGTGGGCCATGTCGAGCTGCCGCCGCGTGGCTAGATTCCACTCGCGCCGGAAATAACCTTCGATTCGCGCATTGGTCTGCGCTGAAATCACGGGCAGGAACAATGCGCAGTCGAGAATCTGCTTCTTGATTGTCGAATCCCAGGAGTCACCTCCACGCAACTCGGTCTGGTCGAGCCACACCTCGATGCCCGTCGCCTGCAGGGCTTCGCAGATGCGCCCGGCCGCCACTGCATCCTGGGAGCCGTAGGAGATGAAGACAGCGCCTTTGGAGTGAAATGGTTCTGGCATGGATTGGCGCTAGATTGCGCCCGCATCCGCGGCGAGGATCACGGCGATAGTTTGGAGGTCGTCACCCACGAGTTCGGCCCTTGTGCCAGTCGAGACACGAGCGCCAAGTTGAGATTACATCGGCGGCCAATTTCCGTATGTAGTCCAACCCGCAGGCCCGCTCCTTCCGGCCGATTCGGATGCGGCCACAGGGACAAAGTCGATCCGGAGGAGGCGTTCATGACATCCTCGCTCAGGTGCGTGGCACGACGACGATATCCAACGTCACGCTCGCCGGCACACTCAAGCCGGTGAGCTGCAGGTCCGCGGTGGAAGTGCGATTCAAGACATGCAGGTGCATCGGGTCGGTGGGATGAAAGATGCTGGTGACCGCCGCGAGAATATTGCCGTCGGCTGACCGTTGGTAAGTGAACGGCCGCGCCGGGAAGTGCACGTTCGAATTGATCAGACCATCATGGCGTGCCTGTGTAGTTATTGTTGGGCACGCCAAGCCTAGCTACCCGCCACCGTCCGGGCAACTGTGCTCGCAAGGACGTCCGTCGACGTCCAGAGAAGAAGTGTTCTGGTCAGCTCTTCGGCTTCTTCATATGCGCTGTGTATCCGCGCATAGTGAGAAAGCCATTGCCGTCGGCATCGAGTTACGCAAACGTTCGCGCCAGCGACTTGTCGTTCACCCCTTCCGCTTTGCTCAGACGACCTGACACCCAACTTATTCGTTCGAGGTGCGTTGCGCGCGCGTGCGCGTCAATCGCTATCGCGAACGAGGTCACACGACTTATCCGGATCGAACAGCAGGGCTTCTCGGAGAACGATTCTTCGCGTTCATCGAGGAATCCTGGTATCACCGCAGCCGGATTCGTTGTCATGGTGAGATCCGCTGCTGGTGGAATGATGCGAGGCCTCCTGGTGGGGTTCGGACCTGACGCTCGACTTGCCAACACTCCGCATAGCCACCTTGCACTCCCGGCGCTAGCGTCGCTGCCCCAAGCCAATCAATCTCGAGGTGCACCATGGCCACGTTCGACAGTCCGGGCGTGCCACTCATGATGAGCTTCGGCAGGTTCTCTGGGTTGCACAGTCGGATCAGTCGGTGCGCGGCCCTGCTCAGGAGCTCGCTGCAGTACCCGATTTCTCTCGACTCGAGCCGGCGCGTGGACATCATGGGCACACCTACGCCCATACTGAGAAGCGGTACGGTCGACCTCAATCTCGATTGCTCGATGCTGGATCGATTTACCGCGCAGACCGGCGTCACGGCGACGATCTTCGCCAGGAGCGGCGAAGACTTTGTCAGAATTTCCACTTCGATAAGGAAGCAGAACGGCGAGCGAGCCCTCGGCACCCTTTTGAGCCGCGCGCACCCTGGTTATGCGCGGTTGTTGGAGGGTCAACCCTACGTCGGGTATGCAACGTTGTTCGGCACTCAATATCTGACCCAGTACGACACGCTCAAGGATGCTGCCGGCAACGTGATTGGCGCGCTGTACGTCGGCATCGACGTGAGCAAGCAGCGGCCCCTGAGCATCGGCATCAAGATCTCTGCAGTGATCCTGGTGTTGACGGCAGCCCTGGTGGCAATTCTCGTTGCGCGCAACGCGCACATCGCAGTTGGCCTGGTCGGGGCATTGGCAGTGGCGGCGATCACGTATCAGCTCATCCATCGAATGGTCACGGACGCGATCGGTACGGCCAGGAGAGCCGCGCAGCAGCTTGCGGCCGGCGATCTAACCACCCAGATTGCCGTCGATCGCAACGATGAAATCGGACAGCTAATGCAGGCGATCAACGGCATCAGCCAGGGGCTGGCGGAAATCGTCACCAACGTGCGGGACGGATCGCGCGGAATGACATCTGTTTCCGCCGACATTGCCGCCAGCAATGCGGATCTTGCTCACCGTACGGCGGCGCAGGCCGCCGCACTGGAGGAGACCGCGGCATCCATGGAAGAGCTGACCGCCGCGGTCAGGAACAATTCCGAGAGTGAGAAGGCAGCGAATCAGCTCGCCCTCTCGGCATCCGATACCGCGGACCGAGGCAGCGCGGCAGTGGCGAAGGTCGTCGAGATGATGGCCACGATCAAAGACAAGTCCGGCGAGATCAAACGCATCGTGGAAGAAGTGGAAGCGATCTCATTTCAGACCAATATCCTGGCGCTGAACGCCGCAGTCGAGGCGGCCCGCGCCGGAGAGCAGGGCCGCGGCTTTACGGTCGTAGCCGCAGAAGTAAGAGCTCTCTCGCAGCGATCCGACGTTGCCGCCAAGCGGATCAAGTCACTAATCGGCGAATCCGTCGAGCAGATGGATGCCGGGAGCACACTCGCGGATCAGGCCGGCAGCACCATGACGGCGATCGTCGCTGCTGTGCGCCGCGTGACTGACATCATCGGCGAGATCACTGCCGCAAGCAGCGAACAGAGAGGCGGCATCGAGCAAGTAAGTGCAGCCATCACCCAGATGGACTCGATGACGCAACAGAACGCGGCAATGGTTGAGCAGGCATCGGCAGCAGCCGAAAGTCTGCGCGCACAAGCGCAGAAATTGTCGGATGCAGTCGCAGTCTTCAGGCTGAAGCAGTGAAAGCCTCGCTGTGAGGAGAAACTTGCCAAATCGCTAACAGGCCAAACCCCGGGACGGATGCCTACGCTCCCTGACTCATTTGGTCTAGTGAGATTGTTGAGCCTGCTTCAGTCCGCGAGCATGCTCACGCATGTAGTACAGGCAGGAATGCAGCGCGCTTCCGAGTGGGGTATCGCCGGGGGTATCGGCAACAATCGTCAGCCCGTTGCCTCATCCATTCAACGTCCATCAACGTCCACGCTGGGGCACGCGTCGATTCCTTAATCAGCAAAGCCCATCTCTCTACGCAATTTCCGCCAGCGAGCATCAGCGCGCACAGGATCGAAGACCGGATCGAAGTTGTTTTCCGTCAGCCACGGATCAGCCGCCTGCCGCGCTAGCTCGAGCCAGTGGAATGCGTCGTCGAGCTGCCCGAGACCGATATAGATGATCGCGAAACTGAGCGGTGACACATAAATCTCGCGCCGCCGAGCGTTCAGCTCCGCGAGGATGCGCAAAGCCTCGGCACGCCGGCCGTTGACAGCGTACGCATGCCCAAGGAACGCGAGGTGCATTGCTCGGCGTCCGGACAGTCTGACGATGTCTTCGAGGCCGACGATCGCAGCCGCGTTCTCGCCTCGCAATAGTCGAGTACGCGCGAGATGCAGCCGCGCATCGATGAGCGAAGGATCAAGCTCGGAAGCTCTTTCTAGCTGTGTTACAGCAGCGTCGAACCTCCGCTGCGCCATGTACAGCCAGCCGAGCGAAAACCCGATCGTCGCGGAAAGTGGGTCCATGCGCGCCGCGCGCTCGTAGTATGCGATCGATTCATCGACGCGGCCCTGGGCCGCGAGATAGTCGCCGTACCAGTGAGATGCGGTTGCGTAGTTTGGATTGAGACGTAGGGCTGCCTGCAATGCCCGGCCGGCCCCGGCCCAGTCCCGCTCAGCGCTCATCAGAATGTAACCCAGCGAGGCCTGTGCCTCCGCTGAAGACGGATCGAGCGAAACGCCTTTCAGCGCGGCTGCCTTGGCTCGCGGCTGCACGTCGGTAGGTCGCGCGTCTGTGTAGAGCGGTAGCACGATCAGAGCATCGGCGAGACCCACGTATGCGCGGGCGAACTTCGGATCTTTCTCGACCGCGCGCTCAAAATACTCCACGGACCGCTGCAGGCCCGCAGGTGATCGTGCCGCCCAGGCGTGGCGTCCCCTGAGATACAGATCGTACGCCTCTTCATCCGTGCCCTCCGGACGAGCGAGTGCATTCTGCTCCTGGCCTGTGAGTTGCACGTGAAGACGCTCGATGATGCTGCGGCTGATGTCCTCCTGAACCGCAAGGGTATCGTGCAGCTTTCGATCGTAACTGTTGCTCCACACCTCGAATCCGTTCGACACGTCGATCAGCTGCACCGTCACTCGCAGCCGGTCTCCAGCCCGCCGCACACTTCCTTCGATGATGTGAGCCACATGCAGTCTGGCGCCGATCTCGTCGATGGGGACTGCCTTGCCTTTGAATGAAAATGCCGAGGTACGCGCAGCAACGCGCAACCCGCCGATCTCGGCGAGCGCGCTCGTGATCTGTTCAGCGATCCCGTCGCTCAGATATTCCTGATCTTTGCCGGGACTGAGATCGGCAAATGGCAGCACCGCGACCGAATGCGTTTCCGCCGGACGTGCACTCGGCGCTGCTGCGGTCGATTTCGCAGAGATGACGGCATCGTCCAAGTGGCTGGGCCCAGCTTGCGGTTGGTCGAACCGCTCGAACGCGAAGTAGCCGACGGTGATGACAACAGCCGCACCGACCAGTATTGCGGCAGTTTTCCTGCGGAATGATCCGTGCTTAGTGACAGCACGTTCGTACTCTGCGCCTACGCTCGAAGACTGACGGGGTGACGACGATGCGGCAGACCCAAGAACGCCGCGCTCGAGCAGCTGCGATACATGTTGGGCAAAGGCCGATGAAGTCTCGCCACCCGGTAAGCGCGTCCAGTGCACGGCTCGAAAGGCCCCCGGCACGTGGGCATCCACTTCATCGATGTCGTTGATGACGACGGGAACGAGAAATGGCTTGTCGTCCGCCATGTCCTGCGTGCGATCGACGGCCAGCCGCCACTCGCGCCGGAAGTAGCCTTCGAGCCGGGTCTGCGTATGCGCAGAGATGATGGGGATGAACAGCGCGCACCCGCGAATCTGGTGGCGGATCTGCTGGTCCCACGCATCGCCGCCGCGAAGCTCGCTCTGATCGAGCCAGACCTCGATTCCCGCAGCCCGAAGCGCGTCCCTGATGCGGCGCGCCGCCTCGGCATCCTGCGAGGCATAGCTGAGAAAGACCGCCGTGTTCCGCTCGCTCATGGACTCGTCAGCCTGAGCGCGAGGCAATTGGGTTGATCAAGAGGCTCCGGGGCTTCGTTTACCTCGGGGACGCAAGAATGCGGGAAGCGGCATCGGCGCGCAAATGGTGATCGGACGCGGCGCGTCAGCGTTCTGTTAGGCATCTCGCCTGCGGCGCGGTGCGATTCGGCAGCGTCCCCGCATCGCTAGGGATCAGCCGGACCGCTCTCGGCCGCAGCTGCGGCTGGCGGTGTGAGCATAATCCGATGAAATTTTTGGTGCCGGAACCCCGGCGGCATTTCCAGGCCGCGCCCGATTCTTGTACAACAGGCGCCCGACTAGGCCGCGGAGCTGCACCTTTGAAACTCATTCCTTGCTCTACTCTCCTGCTATTGCTGTCGACCGCAATCGGTGCTCACGCGACATCGTCCATGCGCGAAGGGGATGTCGACGTCGGTAGCGGCGTCCGCATTCACTACGTCGACGGCGGTGACCAGCAGGCGAAAACGACGCTCCTGTTCATTCCGGGATGGTCAATGTCCACTGCCGTGTGGCGCGATCAGATGTACTTCTTTGCGGACGCGGCACGCGTCGTCTCCATTGATCCGCGCTCGCAAGGTCAATCGACCGTTACCCTGCAATCGAATACTCCTGAGCAGCGCGCGAAAGATCTGCACGCGGTCATCAAGTCGCTGTCAATAACGAACGTAGTGCTCGTCGGCTGGTCGCAGGGCGTGCAGGATGTTTCGGCGTACGCTGCCGCCTTCAACGGCGAAGGTGTCTCGGGCTACGTGCTCGTGGATGCCGCCGTCGGCCAAGGCGCGGCCGCGGCCGTCGCACAGCCCGAGTTACTGAAGGGGCTGCTCGAGCGGCTGGTGATCTACCAGGAGCATCAGAAGGAGTATCTGCACGGCATGATGAACGCCATCATCCAGTCGCCCGAGGGCCGCAAGCGCATCGACGAGTACGTGCAGATCGGCCTGCGTACGCCGCCGGACCTGGGCGTGAGCATGCTGATGATGGACTTCATTGCCTACGATCGGCGCGCGGCGCTGGCGAAGTTCAATCGTCCGACGTTGATCGTCGCCGCAGCCCAGTCCGGCGAGCTCGAGGTGCAGCGCGAGATGTCCCGGCAGATCAAGGATGCGAAGCTCGAGATCATCGACAACGCTGGCCACGCCGTCTTCATCGACCAGCCGCTACGCTTCCGCTCGCTGCTCGCCGATTTCGTGCAGCGGCTGGGATCGGAATAGATCAACCCACGAGCAAGCCGCAGTCTATGCTCGTTGTAGAAGCGGATGTACTCACGACATGGTGCCCCAGCGTAGTGAGTCCGTCTGCGTTGACCACTGGGAAATTGCCGAAGCGCCTACGTCGGACCACGTGGATGCTCTGCGTCGCAAGGACGAATCTGAAGATATCTTCAACGAATTGAATGGTCGGCAGGAGAGGATTTGCGCTCCCTGCAGTTCGAGTGCCGCGCGCTCGTTGTTACATAGCAAGGCCAATCGAATCGAACCCGCAACATAAATACATATTCTCGTCGCGGACCGCACGCGCTTGCTAGGCAGCGCATACTCCACGTCCTTGGCCGCATACGAGCCGAGTTGGCCGGTGAATCCTAACTGGCTACACGTCGAGGTTAATTTTTATGGATCAGTCAAAAGGCACTCCTAACATGGAAGCCGCCAGGAACAACACCACCGGACCCGCAAGGAACATCGTCGACACGGCGATCGCCGCGGGCAATTTTTCCATCTTCGCTGCCGCCATCAAGGCAGCGGGTTTGACCGAAGCGCTGGCCGCACAGGGCCCGTTCACTGTCTTTGCGCCGACCGACGAAGCGTTCAAGAGCCTGCCGACCGGCGCGTACGATGAGCTGCTCAAGGACACCGGGAAGCTCAAGGCAATCCTGAACTATCACGTCATACCGGGCCATGTGATGGCCAAAGATCTGAAGTCGGGCGAGGTGATGACGCAGCAGGGCACCACCCTGACGTCGACGCCTTCGTCGTCATCGAGCGTCCGCGTCAACGCGGCACGCGTCGTGAAAGCGGATCTGCTCGCGTCGAATGGAGTCATTCATGCCATCGATGCGGTGATCCTGCCGAAGAACTGGCAATTGACGGCAGTCGCTGCTTGACGATTGGTTCTCGTTGCATTTTCGTGCAACTGGAAGGCCCCGCTCGCGGGGCCTTTTTTTGAAGTCCCTGCACGTCCTCGGACATCAGCTTCCCGCGAGTCTGCGGTTCACGAAGAGCACGGTCTGATCGCCGCTGACGCTGCCCGAGCCGAGCGTGACGAGAACGCTGGTGCTGCTGACGGGCATCCCGTTCAGGAACACGCCGACCTGAGTGTATCCACGTACGATTTCCTCTTCGACAGTGTAGCTTCCCGGCGCGAGCTCGCAGATCTGGCTGCCAGTCGTTCCTTGCTGGTCAGTGAAGAAGGAGTTCGTGATACCGCTGGAGTCCGTCACCAGAATCCTCCAGCCGACTCCCGGTGTGTTTTCGACCCCTGCCTGGACCAGTTCCTTTCTCACCGTGATACAGAACGTCCCGCTGTCGTAAGCCTTGAAAGTATCGGTCTTCGAGCGCGACGTTAGGAAGCCGTGGAAGCACCCCCGCACGGCGCCGCAGTCGTTATCAATGCGGCTGAGGTCGCCAACGAATCCGCCGCCCGCGAAAGTGCCGTCGCCGACCGGCGTGACCCACACCTTGTACACGCCGCTGTTGTTGGGCGTATCGAGAAACGCGACGTCCGGCGCCGCACACAACTCGACGGTGCGCGCGCCGATGCTGCCTTGATCATCATCGACGTAAGTCTGATGCGTTCCGGTTGGGCAATTGCCGGTGATGACACCGCCGGAAACGGTGATGCAGCGCTCGCGCACGGGATCCGTGCTCAGCAGAGTTTTGCCGGATGGATCCGTGACCTGGAAAAAATAGTCACCGTCGCGGAGGCTGGCTGCGCCAGGAGGGGCGTTCGGACCTGGTCCCCCGTCGAGATACACGCCGGTCGCGCCGCATTTGGCGAGATAGGTCGTATTGCCGTTGACTGCGGTGCCGTTCTGGTCCGTGGTGAATATTGCGCCGGGAAGCGAAGGCGCCGCCGCGTGCGCCGAAGCGAATATCAGGGCGGCACCCGCGCACACACTCAGTCGAGAGGAAATCATGATGCGTGCACTCCTCATCCGTACAAAAGCGCCCCATCCTTTCCAGGCGGACGTGCTACGTCAACGCTCGACCTGCGCAGTCACGACCCAGTGCTCAGAAGTGAGAAGTACCGGAGACTTCGTGGAACCTTTCGGTCGGCTCGCTCGTGTTTCGCCCATCGCAGGCTCCGTAGCGTCGTTGTACGCAGGCATGCCCACCATCGGAGTGTCGACGCCGATCGCGTAGCCAGCCAATGGTCCGAGGTTCCTGTGCTTTTCGTTCTAGTCGCAGTCATGGGCGGGTGTCACACTGCGAACGACCACCTGCATTGGGAATGCTTCTATGTTCATGGCGCGAGCGATTTCGAAGCGGCTTCTGGCTATTGTTGCGCTGACAGCAATTTCAGCCGTGGTGCGCGGTGCGGAGCCCGGCACCGATGCAGCTCCTCCGGCAACGCTCGCGACCCGCGCGCGTTCTGAATTACCCAAGACGATGCGGGCCGCGGCAATCGATCGGCCCGGTGGGCCCGAAGTTCTCACGATCCATACCTTGCCTGTGCCGGAGATCGGCGCCGACGAAGTTCTGATCGCCGTGCACACAGCCGGGGTCGCTGTCTGGGATGCAGGCATCCGGCAGCAACTCATGTACGTTTCCAAGCCGCGCTTTCCGTTAGTGATGGGCAGTGACGGAGCCGGCCTCGTTGCCGCTGTCGGCTCGGCGGTCACGACCCTCAAAGCCGGTGACGCCGTTTACGGATACTGCTGGGACAATCCCAAGGGCGGCTTCTATGCTGAGTATGTCGCAGTTGCCGCGAATTGCGTCGCCCGCTTGCCCAACGGAGTGACCCTCGACAACGCGGGCGCACTCGGGGCGAGCGGACTGACGGCCCTGCAAGGGATCGACGGCGCACTGCGCATTCAGCCGGGCGAGTCGTTGATCATCCACGGCGCAAGCGGCGCCGTCGGCACGCTCGCCGTTCAGTTGGCTAAAGTGCGCGGCGCCAAGGTGCTGGCGACGGCTTCGGGAGAGGACGGCATTGCTCTCGTCCACCGACTGGGCGCCGATGCGGCAGTGGACGGCCGGCACGGCGACATCGCAGCCGCTGCGCATAGTTTCGCGCCGCAGGGTGCCGACGCCGTGCTCGCACTCGCCGCCGGTGACGGTCTGGAGAGTTGTATCAAGGCTCTGCGCTCTGGAGGTCGAGTGGCGTTTCCTCACGGAATCGATTCGGAGCCGAAACCGCACGAGGGAATCAGCATTGTGCCGTACGACGCAATCAGCGGACCGGAGGAAGCTCAGCTCGCGCGTCTGAATCGAGCCATCGAGGTTCGCAGCTTCGAGATTCCGATTGCCGCGGAATATTCGCTTGCGGACGCGGCCAAAGCGCATGAACGCCTGGCTGCTGGGCATGTGCTGGGCAAGATTATGCTGCGAGTCCGCTGAAACCGCCGTCAGTGAGCTTGCGACCGCTCTCGGCTACGCTGGCTGGGCTGCCAGTCCAGGTTATCTGTCATCGTGTTAGGTTATTCGTCATGAGCC
>Ga0134127_10000919_pt1 | contig 23453 bp, 22 predicted proteins | sample KB31753_FD_96459 | JGI IMG/M metagenome (GOLD analysis project Ga0134127, IMG submission 96459) | Terrestrial soil microbial communities with excess Nitrogen fertilizer from Kellogg Biological Station, Michigan, USA - KB3-175-3 | ecosystem: Environmental > Terrestrial > Soil > Unclassified ... | reverse complement strand
CTGGGACATCACCGACCGGTTCAACGCGACCGTCGGACTGCGCTACTACGACTTTGAGGAGGAGCGGAACCTTTATTTCGGCGGCGCGTTCGCGGATAGCGACGGTCTGCCCGACGAGCCGACCAACGGCCCCGGAAAGACGGACGACGACGGCGTGCTGCCGCGCGTCCTCCTCGCCTACAACGTGAGCGATGACGTGCAACTGAACGCGCAGGCGGCGCAAGGTTTCCGGCTCGGCGGCATCAATGATCCGCTGAACATCCCGCTCTGCACCGGGGACGATATCCCGACCTACGGGGGCCACCCGACGTTCGACAGCGAGACGCTCTGGAACTACGAGCTCGGGGCAAAGATCGGCTTTGCGGAGGGCCGCGGCCACTTCAACATCGCCGCGTTTTACGCGGACATTAGCGACCTGCAGGTGCCCGCGCTGGCCGGGACCTGTTCGTCGCGCATCGCGCTTAACGTTCCCGGTTCGCATTCCACCGGCGTCGAGATGGAGCTGACGGCGGCGCCGACCGATCGCTTCGACTTCGGGATCAATGCGACTTACACGCAGTCGGAAATCGATACGACCGTGACGTCAAGCACGGGTACCGTCCTTGCAGGCATCGAGGAAGGCAATCGCCTGCCGTCGGTGCCGGAATTCCAGGCCTCGGCGAATGCGACCTATAGCTGGCCATTCGGCGACACCGTGGATGGGTTCATCACGGGCGTGTATCAGCATGTCGGCAGCCGTTTCACCCAGATGGCGGACCAGGTGCCGGGATTCGATACCTTCCCGCTCCGCAGTTATGGCGACCCGACGATCTCGACATTCACATTTGAACCTGAGCTGCCGGCCTACGACGTTGGCAACATCCGCTTCGGGATCCGCTCGGACGGCTGGGAGCTCGCGGCCTACGTGAACAATGTGACCGACGAGAATGCGAAGCTCGCGCTCGACCAGGAGCGCGGACGCGTCGCGCGCGTCGGCTACCTGGTGAACCAGCCGCGGACCTTCGGGCTCATGTTCAGCAAGGACTTCGGGCACGAGGCGCCCGCGCCAGCCGCGGCCGAACCGCCGCCGCCCCCACCACCTCCGCCGCCACCTCCGCCGCCGCCACCTCCGCCGCCGCCCCCGGGTGATGCGGACAAGGATGGCGTCACGGACGACAAGGACCGCTGCCCCACAACGCCCGTGGGTGTGGCCGTCGATGAGATCGGCTGCTTCAAGGAAATCACGCTGCGGGGCATGTTGTTCGAATTCGATTCTGAAGCGTTAACCGCCGAGACCCGTGGAATGCTGGATGGACTCGTCGCAGACCTGAAAACCAGGCCAGCAGACATTGTCGCCGGTACCAAAGTTGCCGTTGAGGGCCACACCGACAGCGTCGGTACGGAGGCCTACAACCAGAGCCTGTCGTTGCGCCGTGCGGAGGCGGTACGTCAGTATCTGATTGACAAGGGTTTGAGTGCGTCAATGGTGGTCGCGACAGGCGCGGGCGAGGCGAGCCCGACCGACAGCAATGACACCGCAGAGGGCCGTCAAAATAACCGGCGCGTGGTTATCAAGGCGACGCGCTGACGCCTGACCATTGATACAAAGGCCGGTCCCCCGCGGGGCCGGCCCTTTCTTATGCCCGAAATCGCCCCTTTCCCCGCGGTTTCCCGGCCGTTTGTCATATTTTTGCGCCGCGCGTCACGTCCTCCGTCAGCCGGGTTTGTCACTGTGGCCCGAGCATTGGCCGGCCCCGGAGCGCTTTGGCTCGTCCTGATACCCCCACCGTTGCCATGAACACAGCCCTCTCGAAGAGCCCGGAAAGCAGCGCATACGCAGACTGTCTCGAGGCCATCCGCGCCCGCCTTGCGGCGCGCGAGGCGCGCCTGTACGGCATCGCGGTGATGGTCGTCCATGTGCACCAGATCGAGAGCCTGTACGAGACCGCGGGGCCTGCGAACGCGGGCCGGATGCTCGACGAGCTCCGCAACCGCCTCTCGCAGGTGTCGAAGCCCGGCGACTATTTCGCGCGCCTCGGCGACCGCAAGTTCGCGTTCGTGCTCTCGAACCTGCGGAACGAGGGCCACGCGCTCCTCGCCGCGAACAAGGTTTTGCGCACGGGAGGCGAGCCCGTCGCGTCCGGCGGCCACACGGCGACGATGCGCATCTCGATCGGCATCGCGATGCACCCGGCCCATGGCCGCACGCCCGAGTCGCTGATGCAGTGCGCCGAGGTCGCGCTGCTCGACGCATGGAAGACGCAGCAGTCGATCGTGATCTATTCCGAGAGCAAGGCCGGGGCGCTGGCGGCCGGCTGGGACCTCGAGACCCAGCTCTCCAATGCCATGGAGCACGGCCACCTCGTGATGAACTACCAGCCGAAGCTTGCGCTGCCGAAGCTCGAACTCGTCGGCGTCGAGGCGCTGATGCGCTGGAACCGCCCCGACGCAGGCAACGTGCCGCCCGAGATCTTCATCGACCTTGCCGAGATGACCGGCCAGATCGATCCGCTCACGCGCTTCGCCTTCCAGCAGGCATTCAAGCAGCTCAGCGAATGGCCGCGCAGCCTCGGCCCGGTCGGCGTCTCCGTGAACGTGACGCCGTCGATCGCCGGCAACGCCGAGCTCGTCTCGGTGATCCAGGCCGCAGCCGGAAAGTCGGACCTCAAGCGCCTGACGGTAGAGGTCACCGAGCAAGCGCTCATGGTTGACCGCGACCGGACCCATCGCGTGCTGTCGGAGCTGCGCGAGCTCGGCGTGCGCGTCTCCATCGACGACTTCGGCACCGGCTACATCTCTCTCGCCTACCTCAAGCACCTCCCGGCGGACGAGATCAAGATCGACAAGTCCTTCGTGATGGGCATGCTCAAGGACGACTCGGACGCCCGCATCGTCGAGCAAATCATCGGGCTTGCGCACGCCTTCGCGCTCGAAGTCGTCGCGGAGGGCGTCGAGAGCGCCGAGGTGGCGGAGAAGCTCGTCGCGATGGACTGCGACTGCGTGCAGGGATTCCACTACGCGAAGCCGCTGCGTGCGCCCGAGCTGCCGGGCTGGGCCAAGGACTGGCGAGCCGCCCACGAGGGATGATGTGAATAAAGGGGACGCGCCCCTTTGTTCGCATCAATTGTTGTCGTAGGGGTTGAATCCTCCGAACTTGTCCTTTTTCGAGGCTGCCTTCGCCTTCGCAGCCTCGACTTTAATCTTGCCGTCCGGCGCCACGACCTTGCGGAGGATCTGCGTGCTGACGAGCGAAAGCTCTTCGGCCCTGCGGATGGTCGTCTCAGTCATCGGCGCAGCCTTGACCTCGGCCGAGCGCTTCGGGCTGTCGCCGGGCGGCGCGTCAACCGCATTCTTGAGGTCCGCCTCGCTCAGGATGCGGAAATGGCCGGTCGCGGTGTCGCGCGCGAGCACGCCGTTCTTGCGTCCGGCGGCGAGCTTCACGATTTCGCTCCGCGTCCGGCCGCCCTCGGTCGTCAGGATTTTCTGGAGGGCAGTCGTCGAGACGAGTTCGAGCTCCACCGGCTCGATCTTGCCGAGCCACACGCTCCGCCCTCGATCGTCGGGCGCGACCTTCGCGACCTTGCGGATCTGGACGGTCTTCGTGTGGTCCTTGGACATTCGAACGCCCCCGGCGAGCGCCGGTTGCCGCGGCAGGGAGACTATATACTCCCGCCCGGTGAACGTCTTTATCCTCAACGCCGGCCGTTCCGGCTCGCAGACGTTTGCACGGGCCTGCTCCCACATCACCAACTACACGAGCGCGCACGAGTCGCGCAGCGGGCTCCTCGGCGAAGCGCACTTCGACTATCCGGACCAGCACATCGAGTCGGACAACCGCCTCTCGTGGCTGCTCGGCCGGCTCGACCGGCGCTTCGGCGACCGCGCTTTCTATGTGCACCTGACGCGCGAGGTGCGGCCGGTCGCGGCAAGCTGGGCCAAGCGCGCACACACGGGGATGATGAACGCATACCGCTACGCGATCCTCTGGCACTGCCCGAAGGACGCGACGCCGCTCGATGTCGCGCTCGACTACTGCGAGACGGTCGAGGAAAACATCCGCCTGTTCCTGCGCGACAAGACGAACTGGATGACTTTCCGGCTCGAGGAGGCGCGCGAGCGCTTTCCGGAGTTCTGGCGGCGCATCGGCGCCGAGGGCGAACTCGAAGCGGCGCTCGCCGAGTTCGGCGTGCGCCACAACGCCGCCTGGGACCAGCGTTCCACCGAGGATACGGAGACGGGCCCGCTTGGCCGCATCGGCAGCAAGCTCTATCGCATCGGGCGCAAGCTCCCGGTCTTCCTGCGCAACGCCTGAATCCGCATGACGGCCGGCGCGGTCGGGCAGGGCAGGGCAGCGGGGCCGGAGGGCGCCTCGAGCACGGTCCACGTCATCGGCGCTTCCGCGCTCGGCACCATTTTCGAATGGTACGACTTCTTCCTGTACGGCTCGCTCGCGAGCGACATCGCCGCTCACTTCTTCTCCGGCGTCAGCGCAGCGACAGGGTTCATCTTCGCGCTCGCGACCTTTGCGGTGGGGTTCATCGTCCGCCCGATCGGCGCGCTGCTGTTCGGGCGGATCGGTGACCTCGCCGGGCGCAAGAACACCTTCCTCGTCACGCTCGCGCTCATGGGTATCTCAACCTTCCTCGTGGGCGTCCTGCCGGGCTACGACGCGATCGGCATGGCCGCGCCGCTCGCGCTCGTCGCGCTCCGCCTGGTCCAGGGGCTCGCCATCGGCGGCGAGTACGGCGGCGCCATCATCTTCGTCGCGGAGCACGCGCCGGGGGAGCGGCGCGGCCTGTTCACGAGCTGGATACCTGCAACTGCGGTGGCGGGGCTCCTCCTGTCGCTCGCCGTGATACTCGCGACGCGGCGCGCGATGGCGCCGGAGGATTTCGCGGACTGGGGCTGGCGCATGCCCTTCCTGCTCTCGCTGATCCTGCTCGCGATCTCGCTCTGGATCCGCATGCGGTTGCATGAGAGCCCGGTGTTTCGCCAGATGAAGGCCGAACAGCGGCTATCGCGCTCGCCGCTTTCCGAAGCGTTCCTCGACTGGAGCAACGGTCGTCGCGTATTGATCGCGATCTTCGGCGTGGTCATCGGCCAGGCCGTCACCTTTTACACCGCGACGTTCTACCCGATTTTCTTCCTGGAGCGGATCGCGCGCGTGGATCCCGCGACCGGGACGATGCTCGTCGGCATTGCCCTCGTCATCGCGACCCCGCTGGTGCTGCTGGCAGGATGGCTCTGCGACCGGATCGGCCGCAGGCCGGTGCTGCTCATGGGCGTCGCGCTCGCGGCAATGCTCTACTTCCCCGCGTTCGGCGCGCTGCTGGGCGCGGCGAACCCGGCGCTTGCGCAGGCCATGAAAACGTCTCCGGTGGTGGCCGTGGTCTCACCCGAAGACTGCTCGCTGCAGTTCGACCTGGTTGGCCGAAAGCGCTTCGATGAGTCTTCCTGCGACGTGGTGCAGTCGTTCCTCGCGCGCGCGGGAGTCAGCCATTCGACCGCGCCGCTGGCGGCGCCAGGACCGGCGCAACTCAGGATCGGCGATCGCGTGCTCGCCGCGCCGGACGAGCTCGTGCTGTCCGGAACGGGCGCGGCGCATGCGATCGCTCAGTTCGAGGCGGTCGCGCGATCCGCACTGGTCGAAGCCGGATACCCTGAGTCCGCCGATCCCGCGCGCATCGCACGGGTGCGACTGGTCGCGATCCTCGTCTGCGTGCTCGCGGCGCTGGCGCTGTGCAGCGGCGCGTACGGAGCGATGCTCGTCGAGCTCTTCCCCGCGCGTTTCCGCTACTCGGCAGTCTCGGTGGCGCAGAACGTCGGCAACGGATGGTTCGGCGGGCTCCTGCCCGCCGTCGCGTTCGCGATCGTCGCGGCGACCGGGAATGTTTTCGCCGGCCTCTGGTATCCCGTGGGAATCTGCGTTATCTGCTTCCTGGTCGCGCTTGTCGCCGTACCGGAGACGCGCGGCCAGGCGATTCACTAGCGCGTCAGGCGTGCTCCTCGAGCTCGAGCAGCGCGAGTTTCACCTCGCGGAGCCCAGCGCGGTCTTTGCCCGCCATGTTCTCTTCTTCGGCGACCGCGAGGAGCTGCGCATCGAGCGCCCAGGAGTCGAGGATCCGCCGCTTCTCCTCGCGGGTGAACTCGTCGGCCGTGACCACTTCGCGCGGCGCCGCGAAGTGCTTGCCCGGGTCCTTGATGATGGTCTCGATGTCCGGCCGGCCCTGTGCCATAGCCCTCTCCGGAAGCCCGACACCAAGATGCACGACGGCGGATCGCACCCGCCATGCGCGCGGTGAGCCCTCGTCCTGTGGGCCGCGTCCTACCGCTTGTAGTCGGGCGGACCGACGGCTGCAGCCTCGGACCTGCGGCAGTCTCAAACCAACGAAACCGAGGTGTCGCCATGCTTTACTACGCAGTCGTGTTTTTTGTTGTCGCCCTGATTGCGGCGGTCTTTGGCTTCACCGGCATCGCGGCCGGCGCGGCCAGTGTCGCCAAGATCCTGTTCGTGCTGTTCCTCATCGGCGCGGTGGTCACATTCTTCATAAGCCTCGGGCGACGGGCCTGAGGCGACAGCGCCCGGGGAACCGCGCCCCGGGCGCCGTGCTACGATTGAGCGGATAGGAGAACGCCATGGAAGAAGCGTTGGAGATGGGTAAGAGGGGCAGCCGCAACGGCGGCGCGTACAGCGAGGAATGGAAGAACCTGGTTGCCGACGTGGAGGACCTGGTCAAGAAGGTCGCGCATGTCGACGATCTGGAGATCGCGGAGATCCGGGCGAAGGTCCAGGACACGCTCAAGAAGGCGAAAGGCACCGCGAAAGAAAGCTTCGCCAACGTGCGTGAGCACGCCGAAGACGTGTCTGAGGTGACCGACGAATACGTGCACGAGAATCCCTGGGCGGTGATCGGCATTGCCGCCGCGGTCGGAATCGTCATCGGATTCATCGCCGGGCGCCGTTGACCTCGATGCCCCCGTGGGGGTCTTGATTCGATGCCATCGCTGATTGCACCGCTGGTGCCGGCCATCCTGCGGCACCTGCAGGCCTATGCCGAGGTTATCGGAGAGGATGCGCGCGAAGTAGCGGACTACCTCGCGCGGCGATTTCTCGCGCTGCTCGTCGCCGTCGCCTGCGGCTTCGTGGCGCTCATCATGGGCTGTGCGTGGCTCCTGGTGATCGCCTGGGACACGCCCTGGCGGGCGTGGGCGGCGGGAGGCCTCGCGCTCCTCTTCGCGATCGCCGCGCTCATCCTGATGCGGCCGATGCTGCGCCGCGCTGCGGGTGAGCGTACGCTCTTCTTCCCGCGCGTCCGCTACGAGCTGGAGCGCGACCGCGAGCTGATCGAGCGCGCGGTGGACGGCCGCGGGAAGGGAGCGAACGGGGGTGACCATGCAACAGGGTGACAAGCCGGTCGCGGCGCGAGTCAGCGTGCTGACCCCTGCGGAACGGCGCATGGCCGAAAGCCGTGCCGAGCTGGCGGCGATCCTGACTCCCGGGCCCGACGATTTTCCCCGCAGCCAGACGATGCGCTTCCTGACGGCTGGCAGGGGCAGGATGGTGATGCTCGGCGTGGTCGGCGGCATGATGCTCGTGAAGCCGAAGCTCGCAATGGGCCTCGTGCGTTTCCTGCCGCTCGGCAGGTACCTGCCTGTGATACGGATGCTTCAATCCCTGCGCTGACCTTCGCTTGGCCATTCCCCACCGCAAGTACCTGCTCATCCTGAGCCTCGTCTTCGCGGTCTGGTGGGCACTTCTCGCCATCAAGCCCTGGGACCGCCATGACTGGCTCGCGGAGAACGCGCTCGCGATCGCCGGTGCGGGGCTCATCGTCGGCTACCACAAGAAGCTGCTGCTCTCGCGCGTCTCGTACACGCTGATCTTCATCTTCATGTGCCTGCACCAGGTCGGAGCCCATTACACCTATGCCGAGGTTCCCTACGACGCCTGGTTCAAGAGCCTCACCGGGCACACGTTCAATGAGCTGGTGGGCTGGGAGCGGAACAACTTCGACCGGGTCGTGCATTTCTGCTACGGCTTGCTGCTCGCGTACCCGATCCGCGAGATCTTCCTGCGCGTCGCCGACGTGCGCGGCTTCTGGGGCTACTTCCTCCCGCTCGACCTGACGATGTCGACCTCGATGCTGTTCGAGCTGATCGAGTGGGCGGCGGCGGAGTTGCTCGGCGGCGACCTCGGCCAGGCTTACCTCGGCACGCAGGGCGACATCTGGGACGCGCACAAGGACATGGCGCTCGCAAGCCTTGGCGCGCTGATTGCGATGCTCGTCACCTATGGCATCAACCGGCGCTACCAGCGCGACTTCAACCGCGAGTGGGCCGAGAGCCTGCGCGTGAAGGGCAAGAAGCCGCTCGGCGAGGATGCGCTCGCGAGGCTGATGCGCGACGCGCACTGAGCCGGGCGCAGGGGGGCGGCATGCGAATCTGCCTGGTCAGCGTGGAGATCTTCGCGTGGGGCAAGTACGGCGGCTTCGGCCGCGCCACGCGCACGATCGGCCGCGAGCTCGCGGCGCGCGGCCACGAAGTCTTTGCCGTCGTGCCACGACGCGAGGGACAGGCGCCCGTCGAGGCGCTCGACGGCATGACCGTCCTGTCCTTCCCTGCACGCCGGGTGTGGGAGGCATCGCGACTGTTCCGCGAGGCTGACGCCGAGATCTACCACTCCTGCGAGCCCTCGATCTCGACCTGGCTCGCGAAGCGTGCGATGCCGGGGCGCGTGCACGTCGTGACCTGCCGCGACCCGCGCAACTTCGAGGACTGGAAGACCGAGTTCCTGCTGCCATCCCGCAGCCGCGCGCGCGTGGTCGCGAACTGGCTCTTCGAGAACGGCGCGCTTGCGCGGCGCGCCGTCCGCCGGGCCGACGCCGTCTACACGGCGGCGCGCTGCCTCGTGCCGAAGGCGACCGCGATCTACGGCCTCGCGACGCCGCCTCGATTCCTGCCGACGCCGATCGCGATGCCCGCACGGGTCGACAAGTCGGCACGGCCGCTCGTCTGCTTCGTCGGCCGCTTCGACCGGCGCAAGCAGCCCGAGCGCTTCCTCGACCTCGCCGCGCGCTTCCCGGAGCTCGACTTCATCGCAGCGGGCGCTTCGAACGACCCCCACTACGACGCGCAGCTGCGTGCGCGTTACCGGGGCCAGCCGAACCTCGACTTGCGCGGCTTCGTGGACCAGTTCCGCAGCGACGAGCTCTCGCGCCTCCTCGGCGCGAGCTGGATCCAGGTGAACACGTCGGCACGCGAGGGGCTGCCCAACGCGATGCTCGAGGCCGCGGCTCACCGCTGCGCAATCCTGAGCACGGTGGACCCCGATGACTTTGCCAGCTGCTTCGGCCGTCGCGTCTACAACGACGATTTCGCGGCCGGCCTCGCCTGGCTTCTGGAGAAAGACCGCTGGCGCGAGCGCGGCGAGGCTGGCCGCGCGCACGTGGAGGCGACGTTCGCGGCGGGGCCCGCCATCGAGGCGCACCTCGCGGAGTATCGTCGGCTGCTGGAGGGCGGTGCGCCGGCGCGCCGCGCGGCTATCGGCGCTTCAGGCTCTGCGGAATCGGCGGCCCGGCATTCGGGTTGAAGTCGCGCCAGTCAAGGCCGAGGTACTGGAGCATGGTCGCTGCAACATCGCCCTGCGTGACGTCGGGGAAATCCTTCGCCTCGCCGAGCGCCGGCGTGTCCGGACCGATGACCGCGACCCAGATGTCCTGGCTGCCCTGGATGCCGGCGTCGTGCTCGGCCCAGTCCTGCGGCGTCCGGCCGCGCCCGTGGTCCGCGGTGATGATGAGCGTCGTGTTGTCCCGATAGCGGTCCATCGACTGCAGGGTCCGCCACAGGTCAGACAGCTCGCTGTCTGCGAGATGCAGGAAGTCGAGCACGAGGTCGTAGCGGCGGGCATGTGCCCAGTCGTCCGACTGTCCGAGGCCGAGCCACATCACGCGGGGCTGGTACTTCTTGAGGTAGGCCATCGCGATGCGGAAGCACAGCACGTCGTTGCTGCTTTCCTCCCAGAGCTGCATGACCTGCCTGCGGAGGTCGACGAGATAGTCGATCTCGGGCGTCGAGTACTGCGGCGGGAAGGGATCGCGTGCCCCGTTCATGAGGAAGACGCCGTCCTTCTGCGAGGCCGCGTACTTGAAGCCGTCCCACGAGCCGATCTGCACGACGTCGCCGAAGCCGAGACTCAGCTTGTCGTGGACGTACTCGAGCACGGTGCGGTGCGGATAGCGAACGAAATCGTTGCTCTTGACTTCGGGCTGCGGCTGCCCGGTCAGGATCTCGGAATAGCCGGGATACGAGAACCACTGGTCGTTGCGGACCATGACCTTGCTGCCTTTCGCCTGGTTGCCGAGGACCATGCCGGCGGGCGCGAGAGTCTTCCAGAAGAACGGCATGAGCGCTTCGCGGCGCGCCTCCGGCGTATCGCGCCAGTAGCGACCCTTCGTCACGTCGGCCTCGTAGATGCCGGATTCGGTGTCGGGTGCATTCGCGAGTACCGGATCCATGCCGCCGAAGATCTCCTGCATGCGCACCCCGTCGATTGTCACGAGGATGACGTTGCGCTCGGCCGGCGCGCCGGCTGCCTGCGCGGCGATGGACACGACGAGCGCGAGCAGGGCGGCGCATTGCCGCCACGCAGCCAGGTTGCCGTTCTTCACAGGGTCCCCCTCTTCGGTGGTCAGTTGACGCCGCTGATCGCGAGGTCGTAGAGCTGGTCCGGGCGCGCGTTCATGCCCCAGTCGACGACGTGCACGTAGATGGTATCGGCGCCATTCACCCGAACCTCCAGGAACGAGTCGAGCGCGACGCCCAGCTCCTCGTCGTCGCTGAAGCAATCCGACGTGAACGACGGCGAGCCACAGCTGGCGAGCTGCGTGCCCGAGGCGTTCAGGACTTCGATCACCGAGTCGAGCGGGCTGCCGTTCACCTGCGCGTCGACGTCGATCGTGATGGTCGAAGTCGCCGTCGTCGTGATGGCGTAGAAATCCTCGTCGGGAGCCAACAGGGTACCGGGATCGCCGCTCGGGCTGATCGATGCGTTGAAAGTCCCGTTGCCGAGCGGCGTCGCATCGGCGATCGAGTCGTTGCGTCCGAGCGAGGTCGCGTTGATCGCGATGCTGAAGTCCTCGGCGTCGTCCTGCGGGGGGTTACTCGAGTCCTCGACCGTGACGGTGAAATCCGCGGCCCCGACCGGGCCCGTCGGCGTGCCGGAGATCACGCCCGTGGCTGCATCGAGCGAGAGCCCGTCGGGGAGTGCGCCGGTCGTCACGGTGAACGTGAGCGCGCCGCTCCCGCCGGAAGTGCGCAGCGTCTGGTTGTACGGGACATTGACGACGCCCGCAGCGAGCGTCGTCGTCACGAAATTCAGGGCCGCTGGCGGAGGCGGGTTCCCGCCTCCGCCACCGCCGCCTCCGCCGCCGCAGGAGGCGAGCAGGGCGGCAATTGCGAGCCCGGCTGCCGCGCGCGCGGCGTTGAGCGATGTCTTCGTCATGGCCCCTCGAACTGGTCGAACCGCGGCGGTGTGCCGAGGACCGCGATGTCGTTGCCGGACGAGGTTGCACCGGCCGCGATGGTGATTGGGCCGATGGGCGTTGGCACCGTGCCTGGAATCGCAATCGGGAAATCGCTCGGCCCGACGCTCGAGCCCGCATTGAACTGCGGATCGATGCTCTCGACCTCGATCGTGTAGCTGCCGGCCGGCACGGGCATCTCGTAGAAGCCGATCAGGCTTGGGTCCTCCGAGCCCGCGGGCGGACAGTCTCCCGGCGGCGGGTTCGTGATCGGGTTCGGGCGACAGGCGCGGAACCGGAACCCGGATACGACCGAAGCGGCAAACCGGCGGGGCTCACCGCCGCCCGCGTCGATGCGCCGGGCGACGACGTTGGCATACTGCATTTGGGTCTCGCCGTCGGAGAAGAATACCCGGCCACTGATCGTGCCATGCGTCGCCGCGAAACCCCCGCCGCCCCCCTGCGGATAGAGTTTCGAGATCCAGGCCACATCGTCGATCGAAAGCGTGCCTTGCTGATCAGACACCAGGAACGGGAACATCGTGGGCAGGCCCGCGAGGGCGTCGGCGCCGCAGAAGCCGTTCGCGCACTCGACGTTCACCTGTGAGTGGTCGAGGCCGGAAAAGTGGCCGAACTCGTGGATGAAGGTCGCGTCGAACTCCGCGGCCGTCAGATCCTGGATCGGGGCTGCCTGGCCGTCCTGGTAGAGGCCGTTCATGACCGCATGGCCCGCGATGATGAGGCCCGAGTTCGGGTTGACCGCGCAGGGACCCGCGAAGCCGATCACTGCGTCGTCGCCGATGACCGCATCGAAGATCGCGCCGGTCGCGTCGTACACGATCGGGCTCTGGTTGCCATTGCCGCAATCGCCCTCGATCGCATCGAACTCCGCCGCCGTGCTGACGTCGCCGTCAGTGAAGCCCGGCGCGTTGTCGATGAATCCGGCGCGGTTGTAGCGGATGCTTGCGGAGCCGACGTTCTGCCAGACGGCGAACATGGCCTGCACGCGAGCGCGGGCGGCGCTCTCGGACACCGTCGGGCTGAGCCGGCCGTCGTCGGTGCGGTACTGGATGGCCGTCGCCGTGCTCCAGATGTAAGCCTGGCCGTTGCTCCGGAGCGCCAGCGGGCCTCCGGCCGAAGCGATGCCGGCGGCGAGGGCGCCCGTGAGCGTGGCGAATGCGGCGCCTCTCGTCGCGCGCATCATTCGCCCCCCGAGAAGGCGCGAAACATCGCCATGAGCTCGCCGACCTCGACCGGGCCGCCGTGGTGCTTCGCGACGAGCGCGGCCTGTTTCCGTGACAGCGCAACGCCTTTCTGGCCAGCCATAACGGCGATTCCGTCGAAGAGGTGCGTGTTGCCGGTGCCGTTCAGCGCGAGATAACCGCCCTTGCCGTCGGGACGGATGCGGAAGCGACCCTGTTCGATGCCGACCGGGCTCGTGAGTCCGTAGCGTGTGGGCGCATTCAGGACCAGCAGCAGGTCCTGGCCCTTGCGGTAGCCGGCGGCGTCCCAGCGATCACGGATGTCCCAGATGTACTGGCGGAACGTGAACGTCCCTCGTGCGTCCCCTTTCACCGTCTCGCGAACGCGCAGAGTCACGACGACCGTGTCGAGGTTCGTGAGCTCGGGATGCTTTTCGACCCGCGCGCTGACGACGGTGCCGCGGATGATGTCGGCGGCGCGCTCGCTCATCTGCTGGAGGTCGCGCGGGACAGTCATCGCGCCGCGCTGTGCAAAAGCGGGCGCGGCGAGGAGGAGGGTGGCGGCGACTGCTAAGGCGCCGCGAAGACGCTGACGATGTGCGTCGCTGGACACCGGGCCAGCATGCATGCCGACCTGTGGCAAGGCAAGCAAGCCTTCTAGCGGCTCGCAAATTCCGCGGATATCGGCCGGTGGTCGGAGCCGATTGCGCGCAGGACACGGAAATTCCGCAGCTGCACGTCGCCGCTCGCGAGCACGTGGTCGATCGGCACGCCGAGAGGCCAGCCGGCCGGCCAGGTCGCGCCGATGCCGTGGCCCTCGCGCGCGTTGTGGAGCGCCGCGACGTCCACGAGCGGCTGGTAGTGGCGGTTCCACATCGTGAGGTTGAAGTCGCCGGCTACGACGATCGGATGCGGCGCCGCGGCGACATATTTCGCGAGCTCGCGCAGCTGGCGATTGCGGAGCTCGAAGTTATCCTGGTTGACGGGCGAAGTCGGATGCACGATGAGCAGACGCACCGGCCCGCCGGGCGCCGCGACAGAGGCCTCGACCGCTGCGAGATTCGTATCGCCGAGCTTCAGCACGCGCGCGCCGGAGAGCGGCAGCCGGCTGTAGAGCGCGATGCCCGCGTAGGCCTCGTCCGGCAGCTCGAACCGGTACGGGTACTCGCCGTGCAGCACTTCGAGCTTTTGCAGCCAGTGCGAGGTGACCTCCACGAGGCCGATCACGTCCGGCTTCTCCTCTTCGATGAGCCGGATCAGCTTCTTGCGCTGGAAGTTCCGGTAGTAGACGTTGTTGATGAAGAGCTTCACGGCGGGCGCCGCCGATTCTTCCGCGCGCGCTTCGGGCGGCATGTACCAGGGCACGACCGGCGCGAAGGCGAGCGCGGCACCGAGGGCCGCCGCGGCGGCCCAGGCGCGTTCGCGCAGGACCGCGAGCCCGAGCGCAGCCGCCGCGAAGCCCGCCGCGAAGAGCGCGGGGAAATTCGAAAGGTTGTCCAGCATGGCGCGCGAGGTCCCGAGCTGGGCAGCGGCGTAGACGACGCCGACGGCGACGGCAAGCCCCTTAAGGAGCCGCACGGCGCGGATGCGGGGCTGTAGGTCGGCCTCGCGCAGGCTCAGGCCATGAAGATGAGGTAGATGAGGAAGGCGACCAGCGAGAGCTTCAGCGCGTAATAGACGAAGCGGTTCGTGTCCTTCATGCGCTTCGCAACGCCGCGCACGTGGTAGACGTAGCCGAAGACCTTGTTGAGCACCCCGACCTTCTCGCCCTCTTCGTTCGCGGTTGCCGCCGCGGCGACGAAGGTTCGCGCGACGAAGCGGTTCGCCGCGCGCGCCGCGCGCGTCCTGAGCGGCCGCTCCACGTCGCAGAACAGGATGATGCGCGGGATCTCGGAGTTGTTTTCGGCGCGGTGGATGAAGGTCTCGTCGAACATCACGGCCTCGCCGTCGCGCCAGGAGTACATCTGGCCGTCCACGTAGATGCGGCAGTCGTCCGAGTTCGGCGTCACGAGCCCGAGGTGGTAGCGCAGCGAGCCCGCGAACGGGTCGCGGTGCCGCCCGAGCTTCGCCCCCGGCGGGAGCATGGCGAACATCGCCGCCTTGACCGTCGGTATCTTCTCGAGCAGCGCCACCGTCTTCGGGCAGAGCTCGCGTGCCGAGGCATGGTTCTCGCCGTACCACTTAAGGTAGAAGCGCTTCCACCCGGACTTGAAGAAGGAGTTGAATGCGAGGTCGTCGTACTTGTTCGAGCGCTTGATGCGGTCCTGGTCGTACAGGCTTTGCGCCTCTTCGCGGATCATCCGCCAGTTGTCGCGGAGCGGTGCGAGGTCGCGGAACTGCGAGACGTCGAGGTAGGGCCGGTTCGGTACGGCCGAGAACAGGTAGGCGAGCACGTTGTACGGCGCCATGAAGGTCGAATGGTCAGTCAACTGGCGCAGGAACTTGAGCCGCTCGCGCCCGCGGAAGTGGATGAACAACGCCGAAAGCACGATCGCGTAGAGCACGAACATGCGCGGCGAAAAGGCGGTGTCGAGGGCGTTTTGGAAGGTCATCGAACCGGTAAGGATGGGCTATTGCAAACGGCGCGGCAAACCATCGCGGCGACAGGCAGCCAATCGCGGCCTTTGCCTTCGATTTCAAGGGGTTCCGAAAGTTCGCCGCTCGCATGGCAGCGCCTCGAAGCGCCGCGATGGCTGATTTGCGTCGCCGCTGACGTCCTACACCATAATCGGGCCGTCGGTGGGTCCAATGCCGGGTCTGCCGCGCGTCGGCAGGGGTGCGCGGCCATGAGTCGCTTTGGTTCGAAGGCGCTGGGTGAATTCTGGGCGCGCTGCGGCGGTCCCGGCTTCCTGCTGCTGCTCTTTGCGGCCGCGCTCGTCTTGAACGGAACGCGCGCGCTCTGGGCGCCGGACGAGGGCCGGTACATAGCCGGCGCGCTCGAGATGCTGCGCCGCCACGACTTCGTCGGCATCTTCCTCAACGACGACACCAGCCATTTCACCAAGCCGCCGATGACCTATTGGGCGCTCGCGGCGGCGCTGAAGGCCTTCGGGCAGTCCGAGTTCGTCGCTCGCCTGCCGAATGCGCTTGCTTTCGTCGCGACAGCCGCGTTGCTCCTGCCCGCCGGGCGACTCCTCACGCCTCGCATGCCGGCGTTGCCCGCGATCCTCTACGCGACGATGTGGCTCCCCTTCCTTGGCTCGAACTTCGTTACGACCGACACGATCGGTACCCTCTTCACGACGATGGCCGGCGTCTCCTTCTTGTATCTCCAGGCCGCAATTGCGCCGCGCCGCGCCGCGCTCGCGATGTGGATCGGCTTTGGCCTTGCATTCCTCACGAAAGGACCGCCATTGCTGCTCTCACTACCGGTCTTCATTGGCTGGCTCGCCTGGCACCGGAACCGGACCGGACTGCGCGACATGTTCCTATCGATGGGCGTTCTGCTATTCGCCGTGATCGGCTTCAGTTGGTATGTGCTCGCAATCCAGCGTTTTCCTGGTCTCCTCCAGTACCTCATTGGCGCCGAGGTCGAGGGCCGGATGGCAAGCCAGGAATTTCACCGAAATGCCGGCTGGTGGGGCGGGTTGATGGTTTACGTTCCGACGCTCCTCGTCGGCGGGCTGCCATGGCTCCCCGCCTGGCTCGCGCTCGCGCGGCGGCGCGATTTCGCGCGGCCACTCGCCGAGCCCGTCGACCGCCTGCTGCTCGCGTGGATCGGCCTGCCGCTCGTCGTCTTCCTGCTCGCGCGCTCGCGCCTGCCCCTGTACTTCCTGCCGTTCTTCGCACCACTCGCTCTCTGGCTCGCGCGGCGCGTGGAGCCCGCTGTCGTCGCGCTCCGCCGGGAGCGCGCGGGTCTGGCGCTCGCCGCTTGCCTTGCAGTCCTCATCGCCATGAAATTCACATTGGCCCAATTTTCTCCGGAGGACCACGACGGGCGCGCAGAGGCGGCATTCATCGCGAAGCTCGCGCCGGCGCACCTCGACGACGTCGTTTACGTGGACGACCGCGCGATATGGGAACTGCGCTTCTACCTCGGCGCGCAGGTGCGCGAGGCCTGGGCGCGCCGCACGCTCGAAGAGCCCGCCTACCAGCCGCGCCGCCGCCTGGCGGAGTACGTTGCACCGGGCAGCCCGCAGCAGAACCGCATCTACGTTGTAAATCCTCGCTCCACGAAGCAATTCGAAGAAACGTTGAGAGCCGGCGGTTTCTGCGCGATGCGGGTCGGCCGCGATGCCGACGGCATCGCCTATCGCGCGCGAGCGGCGTCCGCATGCCCTGCGCCTGCGGGCGGAGGCGCGAGGTGATGGGAACGGCGGGCGACGCGGCCTTCGACGGTTCCGGGCTGTCGGTCGTCGTGCCGTTCTACGAGGAAGGTTCGATCATCGAGTCCGTGCTCGCGGAGCTCCGCGACCGGCTGCCGCGCGCCGAGATTGTCGCGGTCGACGACGGCAGCCGCGACGACAGCTGGGCGCGCATCCTCGCCGCCCCGGGAGTTCGCGGCCTGCGCTTCGCAAAGAACCAGGGGCAGAGCGCTGCGATCTACTGGGGACTGAGGGAGGCAACGCAGCCGCTCGTCGCCGTCATGGATGGCGACGGCCAGAACGATCCGGCGAGCTTCGCAGGCCTCGTTCGCGAGCTTCGCGCCGGCAGCGCGGACGTCGCCTGCGGCTACCGTGCCCGGCGCCGTGACGCCTGGAGCCGGCGGGCCGCCTCGCGAATCGCCAACGCAATTCGGCGCGCGATCCTCGATGACGGCGCGCGCGACACGGGCTGCTCCCAGAAGGTGTTCCGGCGCGAGCACGTCGAGCTGCTCGTGCCATTCCGCGGCATGCACCGCTACCTGCCCGCGATCTTCCGCCAGGCGGGACTACGCATCGCCGAGGTCGAGGTCAACCACCGCCCGCGCGCGGGCGGTGTCTCGAAGTACGGCAACTGGCGGCGTGCGCTTGACGGGATCTACGACCTGTTCGGCGTCGCCTGGCTCCTCGACCGCAAGCTGCCGCCGCCGACGATGGAGACGAAGCCATGAACGAGACGCTCGCCGTCATTCACCTCCTGGGCCACACGCTCGTGGTCAACGGCTGGAAGCTCGTCGGCTACGCCGGCATCCTGCTGTTTACCGGTCGCTGGTTCGTGCAGCTCGCGGCCTCGCGCGCGAAGCAGCGCCCGCACGTGCCGCCGCTCTTCTGGCACATGTCGCTCGCCGGCAGCTTCCTGCTGCTCGCCTACTTCATCTGGGGCCGCAACGACTCGGTGGGGATTCTCTCGAACCTCTTCCCCTGCCTCGTCGCGCTCTACAACCTCCAGCTCGAGGCGCGGCACCGGCGCGCGCAATCGACGCCCGGGACGGGCTGATTCACGCAGCCTCGCGGGCTGTCCGGCGCGGCCGCATCTTCAGGGATGCGACCTGCTAGATTGTCCGCGGTGCGGGCGGGGGGAGTCGCGGCCATGGCTTGGGTCTTTGCCATCATCGGTGGCGTGCTGGGACTCGTCGTCACGGCGAACTCGTCCCAGCTGCTCGGTCCCGTGATCGGCGTGGTGCTCGGCATCCTGGTCGCCGAGTTCGTCCAGCTGCGGCGCCGCGTCGACGAACTCGAGGAAGCCGCGCGCCAGCCGCGCCACGACGCCCGGACGGTAATTTCGCCGCCGCCGATCCGGCCGCCGGCACCTTCGCCGGCTCCGCCTGCGCCGGCAGGCGGGCAGGCACCCACGGTCGCGCGCGCGCCGGCATGGGCCGCGGCCGCGCCGGTTACGTCGCCTTCACCGGCGCAAGCGATTCCGAGGATCCCCGCTCCGCCGCCGGAGAATCGGCTCGACGTGGCATTCCGCCTGGCGCGTCAGTGGCTCACCACCGGCAACGTGCCCGTCAAGATCGGCGTGATCGTCTCGTTCTTCGGCGTCGCCTTCCTCCTGAAATACGCCGTCGATCGGCGCCTTTTTGCGTTTCCGATCGAGCTGCGCCTGCTGCTCGTCGCCGCGGCCGCCGTCGTCCTGCTTGTTGTCGGCTGGCGACTGCGGGCGCGTGCGAGGACCTACGCCCTCAGCGTGCAGGGCGCGGGGCTCGGCATCCTTTACATGACCACGTTCGCGGCGTATCGGCTCTATGGCCTGATTCCGTCGCCGTTCGCATTCGCGCTCCTGGTCGCGCTCACGGTCGCGGGCGGCGCGCTTGCGGTCCTGCAGAATGCGCGCGGGCTGGCATTGTTCGGCGTGGCCGGCGGATTCCTCGCGCCGATACTCGCGTCGAGCGGGTCCGGTAACCACGTCGTGCTCTTCTCCTACTACCTCGTCTTGAACGCGATGATCCTCGGCGTCGCCTGGTTCAGGCCCTGGCGCGAGCTGAACCTCGTCGGCTTCGCATTCACGTTCGTGATCGGGGGCGTCTGGGCCTGGCAGAGCTACCGGCCGGAGTTCTACGCGAGCACGCAACCCTTCGTGATCCTCCATTTCCTGTTTTACCAGGGCGTTGCCATCCTATTCGCACGACGCCAGGCGCCGCGCCTGCGGGACATCGTGGACGGCACGCTGGTGTTCGCGACGCCCGTGCTCGTGTTCGCGATGCAGGCCGTGATGCTGCGGGAGACCGAGTTCGGCCTCGCCTACAGCGCGCTCGCCGCAGCGCTCTTCTACGCGGTCACCGCGACGCTCCTCGCGCGCGACGAAAGCGGGCGGATGCGCTTGCTGGTTGAGGCTTACCTCGCGCTCGCCGTCGGCTTTGCGACGCTAGCCATCCCGCTCGCGCTCGACGCGCGCTGGACCGCGGCGAGCTGGGCGCTGGAAGGCGCCGCGCTCGCGTGGATCGGGCAGCGGCAGGGACGGGCGCTGGCGCGCGCAGCCGGCGTCCTGCTGGTGTTCGGCGCGGGACTCTCCTTCATGGATCACGGCTGGCGGGCGCACGAAGGCCCGCCTGTCCTTAACGGCAACCTGCTTGGCGGCCTCCTGATCGCGACGTCCGCGTTCTTCGTCGCGCGCCGCCTCGAGCGATCGGCCGGCCGCTGGCGGGCGGCGGAAACCTTCGCCGCGCGCACGCTGGTCGGGTGGGGCGTGATCTGGTGGATCGCTTCCGGCGTCCTCGAGATCGAAGAGCGGGTGCCTGTCCCGTACCAGGCAGCCGCATGGGTTGCATTCGTGCCCCTGTCGGCGCTCCTCATGTCGCTCGCCGCGCGTCGCCTGGGCTGGCCTGCCGGCGCCGCCGCGACCTTCGTCACGCTGCCCTGGCTCGCGCTGATGCTGCTCTTGAGCCGGCTGGGATCGAGCCATCCGCTCGATCAATGGGGGCTGGCCGTCTGGCCCCTCGCGCTCGCGATCACGTTCTGGCTGCTGCGCCGGCACGAGAGCGGATTCCCGAGGCTCACGCCGGTCGCGCACGTGGTGGCGGCGATCCTGGTGGCGCTCGCCGGCATGCTGGAGGCGTACTGGCAAGTCGATCGCGTGACCTTTGGTCTCGCCTGGCCGGCGGCCGCGGCTTCGCTGGTGCCTGGACTCCTTTGGTTGCTGGTTGCGCAGCTTGCGGGGCGCGGGGTGTGGCCGGTCGCGACGCTCCAACGGGCGTATTTCCTCGGCGCCGCCCCGGCGCTGCTCGCGTTGCAGTGCTGCCTGGTCGGCGCGATCAACTTCGCTAGCGACGGCAGCGCGTCGCCGCTGCCGTACCTGCCGCTCGTGAACCCTGCGGACATCGCCGGCCTGTTTGCCATCTTGTGCGCGTGGCACTGGTTGCGCGTCGCCGGCGTCGCAAGCCGGCGCGCCCTTGCCGTGCTCGGCGGCGCGTCATTCGTGCTCGCGACTTTCGCCTTGCTGCGCGCGGTGCACCATGTCTCAGATGTTCCGTGGCAGCTCGGGGCGATGGTCGATTCGGTGCGCGCGCAAGCCGCCTTGTCGGTGTTCTGGGGCAGCCTGGCTTTCGCCGCGATGGTGCTCGGCGCGCGCCGGGGCCACCGCGCCGTGTGGATGACGGGTGCCGGCCTGATGGGGCTCGTCGTCGCCAAGCTGTTTCTAGTGGAGCTCGGCGGCCGCGGCACCGTCGAACGAATCATTTCCTTCATCGCCGTTGGGGCACTGCTGCTGGTCGTCGGCTATCTCGCGCCGGCGCCGCCGCGTCAACGGGAGCACGCCGATGCCTGAGTGCCCGGGAAACCTTGCCGCCCTCGTCGCGCTCGGCGTCGCGTTGAACGCCCCGGCAGCTGTAGCGGGCGACGAGCGCGTGGTGCCGCGTCCCGAGGACTACGCCTACGCCTGGCCCGTCCAGGCGGGGGCGACCTACGACTTCTACGAACTGGAGTTGACGCCGGATGTGTATCGCACGGTTGCGGACCCGTCGCTCCGGGACCTCGGCGTGTTCGACGCGGGCGGTCGCCCGGTGCCGCGGCTGGTAAGCCCGCCGCCCATGCCGCCCTCGGAACCGGACGAGGCGGTTCCGCTCGCGTTGCTCCCGGTTCAGGCGCCCGCGGGCACGTCGCTCGCCGACGTGCGTTTCACGCTGGAGCAGCGGACCGGCGAGACGCGCGTACGCGTTGAAGGAGCGTCGCCCGCGGCCGTCGACCAGCCTCTCATGCTCGTGGCTTACCTTGCGGATCTGGGCGAGAAGCATCCGAGCCTGCGCGCGGTCGACGTCGGGTGGCCCGCCGCGCTCGAGCCATTGATGGCGACCGTCACGGTCGAAGGCAGCACGGACCTCGACCAATGGATTCCGATCGGCCGGGGCACCGTTGCGGGACTGCGCCAGGAGGCGGCGAGCATCGAGCGCCGTCGTGTCGCGGTCAACGAGCCCGGGATCCGCTACCTGCGTCTCACCTGGCAGGGGGCGCCGCCTGGGTTCGAGCTGACGCGCCTGACTGCAGGCTATTCGCGCATGCCGGCCGAGCCGCGGCGCGACTGGGAATCACCGGTGCCAGCCGGAATCGACTCCGCGGATGGCGGGTTCCTCTATGACCTCGGCGGGGCGCCGACGGTCGATCGCGCGGCCATCAACGTCGGCAACGCCAATGTCCTGCTTCGCGCCAGCCTCGACTGCCGCATGACGGCGCGCGATCCTTGGATGCGCGCCTACGATGGTCTCTTCTATGAGTTGCGCCGCGGAGCCAATGCACTCGCGAGCGACCCTGCCCCTCTGCCTCCGCGCCGCTGCCGGTACTGGAAATTGCAGGTCGGGCGCGCCGATCAGGCGTCCCATCCCGCGCTCAGGCTCGGTTGGCGGCCGGACCGGGTGATGTTCGCGGCGGAAGGCGCCGGCCCCTGGAAGCTCGCGGCCGGCAGCGCGCGTGATGTCGCCGGCGGATTCCCGCAGGATCGATACGCCGATGCCGGCATGCGGGAGCTGGCCACGAAGGCGGCCTTCGGGACGGCGGCGCTGGGAAGTCGCGAGGAACTCGGCGGGGAGCTCGCGCTCGAGCCGCCGCGCAATCCGGACTGGCGGCGTTGGGCGCTGTGGCTCGGACTCGTCGCCGGCGTCCTGCTGGTCGCCGGGATGGCCTTCAAGCTCGCGCGCGGCGGCGGAGCGCCGGGAGCCGCCTGAAACTGAAAGGCCCCTTGCGGGGCCTTTCGTTTTCAGTCCTCGATCAGGAAGCTGCGGAGCTGCTCGCTCCGGCTCGGATGGCGGAGCTTCCTGAGCGCCTTCGCCTCGATCTGCCGGATGCGCTCGCGCGTGACGTCGAACTGCTTGCCGACTTCCTCGAGCGTGTGGTCGGTCGAGAGGTCGATGCCGAAGCGCATGCGCAGCACCTTCGCCTCGCGCGGGGTGAGCTGCGACAGCACGCCGTGCACGGTCTCGCGCAGCGACTCGACGGTCGCGGAGTCGAGCGGGCTCTCGGCGGCCGCGTCCTCGATGAAGTCGCCCAGGTGCGAATCCTCGTCGTCGCCGATCGGCGTCTCCATCGAGATCGGCTCCTTGGCGATCTTGAGGACCTTGCGCACCTTGTCCTCGGGCATCTCCATGCGGCCGGCCAGCTCGTCCGGCGTCGGCTCGCGGCCCATCTCCTGCAGCATCTGCCGCGAGATGCGGTTCAGCTTGTTGATCGTCTCGATCATGTGCACGGGGATGCGGATGGTGCGCGCCTGGTCGGCGATCGAGCGCGTGATCGCCTGGCGAATCCACCACGTCGCATAGGTCGAGAACTTGTAGCCGCGGCGGTATTCGAACTTGTCCACCGCCTTCATCAGGCCGATATTGCCCTCCTGGATCAGGTCCAGGAACTGCAGGCCGCGGTTCGTGTATTTCTTCGCGATCGAGATCACGAGCCGGAGGTTCGCCTCGACCATTTCCTTCTTCGCGCGGCGGGCCATCGCCTCGCCGGTCGCGATGTCGCGGTTGACCTGCTTGAGGTCCTGGATCGACCGCGTCAGGCGCTTCTCGAGCGCGCGCAGCTCCTGCTGGCGGCGCACGACTTCCTCGCGCAGGCGGCCGAGCGGAGCCGAATGCTTGCGCTTGGCGCGGACGTGCTTGTCGATCCAGCGCACGTTCGTCTCGTTCTTCGGGAACGTGCTGATGAAGTCCTTGCGCGGCATGCCGGCCTGGCGCACGCAGACCGCCATGATCTCGCGCTCGAGGCGGCGCACCTCATCCACGTGGCTGCGCAGGTGCCCGACGAGCGCGTCGAACATCTTCGGCGCGAGCTTGAGCTCCATGAACTGCTCGGCGAGGCGCTTGCGCGCGCGCACGACTTTCGGGTCGCGGGCGCTGCGCGCCGTCGTGAGGCCCTTGGCGACCGTGTTGTGCAGGCGGGCAATCGCGGCGAAGCGCTTCGCGGTTTCCTCG
>Ga0134127_10000916_pt1 | contig 23499 bp, 20 predicted proteins | sample KB31753_FD_96459 | JGI IMG/M metagenome (GOLD analysis project Ga0134127, IMG submission 96459) | Terrestrial soil microbial communities with excess Nitrogen fertilizer from Kellogg Biological Station, Michigan, USA - KB3-175-3 | ecosystem: Environmental > Terrestrial > Soil > Unclassified ... | reverse complement strand
CTCGTGATCGAGACCGATCCGCACCAGCAAGGCCGCCGACCTGAGCCTGGCCAGCTGACCGGGCGTGATCTCGACCGCGTGAGGATCGTGAAGGGGCGGAGCCAGGCTCTCGACCGCGACGCGCCCAGAGCCCACCGCGGCGACGAGCGCCTTGAGATCGGTCGACGTCGTCACCACGGCGATCACGTCCGGCGCCGCCGCGGCCCACGCGGACGCGGCGGTGGCCAGGACGAGGCCGAGCGCCCGGAGCAACTACGACTTCTTGGCGAAGATCGACTTCGGAATCATGCAGTGAACGCCCTTGCGGACGTCCACCACTTGCGTGACACGGCAGTCGGCCGCCATCGAGGCCAGGGAATACGCCTCGTAGCGGCTCATCGGCACGACCTTCTGCTGCTCCAGAAAATCGACGGCCTCACGGACCGCGTTGACCATCGCCTTGTTGAGGTCCTCGTCGAATCCCATGGCGATCCAGTGGGTCTTCGTCTCCACGCGCGGCCATTCCAGCTTCATGTCCTTGCGGACGATGAGCTGCATCGCGATCTCTTTATAGGAGCACTCGAGCGCGGTGAGGTTGACCTCGCCGTTGCCCTGCCGGCAGTGCGAGTCGCCGGTCCACACGAGCCCGCCCTTCAGGAAGATGGGAATGAAGATCGTCGCGCCTTCCTGGAGCTCGTTGATGTCCATGTTCGAGCCGTTCTTCCACGGCCGCAGCGTCGAGACCGGCGCCATCGGGTCGGTCGCGCCGCCCTTGCGCGGCGACGGATCGTTGGGATCGATGCCCACCGCCAGCGTGCCGGGGAATGGTCTGAGGTCGAGCGTGATGCCGGGCTTGAACTCCGCCTGGCGCTTCTTGAGATCGAGCGTGAAGAACTTTATGAACCCGTCGGGCATCTCCGGGGCCAGGGCGCCGATCGTCGGGAAGTCCTTGCCGGGCAGGTTGAAGTTGATGCCGAACGCCTTCGGGACGATCTTGACGATGCGGATCTCCATCACGTCACCGGGCTCGGCGGTGTTGACGTAGATCGGGCCCGTCATCGAGTGCGGCCCGCCGCCCGGGTTCGCGCGGCGCAGCGCGACGATCTCGTCCATCGTGATTCCGGGCCGGACCTTGTCGTGTGAGTGCATCATCGTCTCGACCGCGACGATGTCCCCCGAGTCGACGGTGAGCTTCGGCGGCTCCTTCGGGTCGAGCCATCCCCACTGCACCGTCTCGAGCGTGGCCGCCAGCGTGTGGCGCTTGCCCATGACGAGCGTCGGGCTCTTCTTCGGGTCGCCCGCCGGCTGCGCGAGCACGTAGACCGCGGCCGAGCCGATGACGATCAGGGTGGTGAGAGCCGTGACGATGCGCGTCCTCGTGTTCACGAGCGCCATTGCGCGCCTCCCTAATCCGTAGGCGCGCCTCGGCGGGCGGGGCCCCAGCCCCGCGATGGCCTGCGGCGCGCACATCTGGAGAGCGACGCGCAATGATCGGGCAGAAGCGCGGGAATCGTCAAGCGCGCCGGCGCGCGGCGCGCGAGATGCGAAGCGGGATACGGGCGGGGCGCTCGCTCAGCGACCGAGCGCCGGAGCGGTCCGGGGCTCGGCGACGGGCCGGCGCGCCGGCGTCGAGGTGGCCGGCGCCAGCCGCGCGTACCGGGCGCGCAGGCTGTCGAACGCGCGCGAGTGCCACACGCCTTGACGGTGCAGACCGTAGCGCGCGAGCAGCGAGAGGATGCGAAGACCGTACACCGTCGAGTCCTTCAAGCTCGCGGAGGACGCCTCCGGGAAGTACCGCGTCGGCACCGCGATCTCGGCGATGCGGTAGCCCGACGCGACGACCTGCGCGACGATCTCCTGATCGAAGATGAAGCCGTCCGAGTTCAGCGCCACGTTGACGTTCTCCAGCACTTCGCGGCGGAAGGCCCGGTAGCCCGTGTGGTACTCCGACAGCCTCAGGTCGAACATCCTGTTCTCGAGGCTCGTGAGGAAGCGGTTCGAGAAGTACTTCCACCAGGGCATCCCCTGGGCCAGCGCCGAACCGCTCTTCAGTCGCGAGCCGAACACGACGTCGGCCTCCCCACGCACGATCGGTTCGATGATCTGCGGAACCAGCCGCGGGTCGTACTGATAGTCGGGGTGCACCATCACCACGATGTCGGCCCCCGCCCGCAGCGCCTCCGCGTAGCACGTCTTCTGGTTCGCACCGTAACCGTAGTTGCGGTTGTGCACGAAGATCTCGAGGCCGAGCTGCCGCGCAACCTCGAGCGTCCCGTCGGTGGAGCCGTCGTCCACCAGGATGACGAGGCTGACGGTGTCCTTCGGCAGCTCCTCGTATGTCATGCGGAGCGTCCGCCCCGCGTTGTACGCCGGCATCACGACGACGACTTTCTCGTTTTGCATGGGGCCTCGCTACTGCACCGTCGATGCCAGCCGGCCGGTGGTCGAAATCCCGGGCACTTGGCGCGCGGAGCCCCGATATCCGGATTTTTCGGCTACAAAAATTCGTCTGAGCAAGTGACGATAACTGTCATCGTCCTTGCCGCGTCTCGGATAATGCTTTCGGGAGAGAATGTTCTCCAGAGAGTGAATCGGCGATGTCCCAGGATCTCTACCTGACCGACGAGCAGAGCGCCATGCGGGACCTCGTGCGCTCGGTCGCGCGCGACCGAATCGCGCCGCTGGCCGCCCACGTGGACGAGACCGAGGCCTACCCCGCCGAGCAGCTCGAGCTCCTCGGCAAGCAAGGGCTGATGGGGCTCTACATTCCGGAGGCGTACGGCGGCAGCGCGATGGGCGCTCTCGCGTTCTGCATCGCCGTCGAGGAGATCGCCTGGGCGTGCGCGTCCACCGCGGTCATCTACCTCGTCCAGTACGCGGGCGGCTGGCCGATCGTCGCGGCTGGCAACGAGGAGCAGAAGCGCCGCTACCTCCCGCGCCTGGCCTCGGGCGAGATCACCGCGGCGTTCTCGGTGTCGGAGCCCGGCGCCGGCTCGGACGCCGGCTCGCTTTCGACGCTGGCCGTTCGCAAGGGCGACCGCTACGTGCTGAACGGCCAGAAGCTCTGGGTCAGCAACGGGAGCCACGCCAAGGTCATCACGCTCTTCGCGACCGTCGACCGCGGCCGCGGGCGGCGCGGCGTCACGGCGTTTCTGGTCGAGCCGACGTTCCCCGGCTTCTCCGTCGGCAAGCTCGAGCGCAAGATGGGCATCCGCGGCTCGCCGACCGTCGCGCTCCACCTGAGCGACTGCGAGGTCCCCGTCGAGAACCGCCTGGGCGAAGAGGGGGAGGGCTTCAAGATCGCGCTCCGCACCCTCGACGGCTCGCGCCCTGCCGTGGGCGCCCAGGCGGTGGGGATCGGCCAGGCCGCCCTCGACGCGGCGGTGGCCTACGCGAAGGAGCGCCAGCAGTTCGGTCAGCCGATCGCGTCCTTCCAGGGCCTCCAGTTCATGCTGGCCGACATGGCCATGCAGGTGCACGGCGCGCGGCTCCTCGTCCATCACGCGGCGTCGCTCCTCGATCGAGGCGGCTCGCCGACGGCGTTCGAGTCGTCGATGGCCAAGTGCTTCGCCGCCGACGCCGCCATGAAGGTCGCCACCGACGCCGTACAGATCTTCGGCGGCTACGGCTACACCCGCGAGTATCCGGTCGAGCGCTTCATGCGGGACGCGAAGATCACCCAGATCTTCGAGGGCACCAACCAGATCCAGCGCGTCGTGATCGCCCGCGAGCTCATCGGCCGGTAGCTGTCCGGACAACGAGGGGGTCCTGTAAGGCAGTTCCGTAATTTGACGGCCGGGTACTCCTGGTGTTAGATGTCTAGACATCCTGACAACGGGAGGTTCATCCGGCTTTGAATTACCGTCCCGGAATTCCGAGGTACCTCCAGATTGCCGACGCCATCCGAGCCGACCTGCGCGAGGAGGGCGAGCGAATCTCCTCCGAGCACGAGCTGTGCGCGCGCTTCAAGGTGAGCCGGCCGACGATCCGCCAGGCCCTGGACGTCCTCGTCCAGGAAGGGCGCCTCTACCGGCACGCGGGCCGGGGCACGTTCGCGACGCCCTCGGCCGGTGGAGACCGCAAGCTCAGGGTCATCGGCTCGGTCGGCGACATGATGGCCCTCGGCGACGAGACGGAGTTCAAGTTCGTCTCCCGGGGCGTCGTGCTCCTGCCCGCGAACATCGCCCGGGCGCTTCGCATGCCCCCGCGCTCCTCGGCTCACTGCATCACCTTCGTCCGGATCGCCGACAACGGCCCCTTCCAGCATGTGACCGCGTACATGCCGCTGTCGATCGGCGCCGCCGTGTCGGAGGAGGATCTGCAGAAGACCTCGCTGATCGGCGCCATCGAGCGGCACCTCGGCATGCCCATCAAGCTCATGGAACAGGTCGTGGACGCGGCCCTCGCGCCGCGGCAGGTCGCCGAGCTCTTGCAGATACGCGCCCGCTCTCCGCTGCTGTTCTTCGAGCGCACGTACTTCGCGGCGAGCGGGGAGCCGGTCGAGTACACCAACACCTGGCAAACGTGCCGTCGATATCCCTATCGGATCGTTCTTTCGCGCTCGGATCGCCGGAACTAGCGTCTGATCATGTCGTACCGGGTAGGGTTCGACGTCGGCGGAACCTTCACCGACTTCGTGCTCCAGTCGCCCTCCGGTGAGCTGCGTACCGCCAAGCGGCTGACGACCTACCCGGATCCGTCCGAGGCGTGCCTGGCGGGCCTCGACGAGTTGATCGCGCAGAGCGGCGTGGCGTGGGCCGACGTGGCCCAGGCGATTCACGGCACTACGCTCGGCTCCAACATCGTCATCGAGCGCAAGGCGCGCGGCGTCGGGCTCCTGATGACGCGCGGCTTCCGCGACGTCCTCATCATCGGACGCGAGCGCCGCTACCAGGTCTACGATCTGCAGATCGAGAAGCCGGCGCCGCTGATCCGGCGGCGGCTGATCGGCGAGGTGACCGAGCGCGTTCTCGCCGACGGATCGGTGCGGACGCCGCTCGACGAGGCCGGCGCCCGGCGCGCGATCCGCGAGCTGGTCGGGCGCGGCGTGACGACGCTCGCGGTGTGCCTGCTTCATTCGTATCTGAATCCCGCGCACGAGCGGCGGCTGGCCGAGCTGGTCGCCGAGGAAGCCCCGCACGTCACGGTGACGCTGTCGCACGAGGTGGCGCCGACGTTTCGCGAGTACGAGCGTACGTCGACGACCGTGGTGAACGCCTACGTCATGACGGCCGTCGGTGAATACCTGCGCGGCCTCGCGTCCGCGACCGCGCGCCGCGGCTACTGCGGCCGGCTCTTCGTGATGCAGTCCTCCGGCGGTGTCGCGACCGCCGAGGCCATGCAGCGGCATCCGGTCCGGATGATCGAGTCCGGCCCCGCGGCAGGTGCCTTGATGGCGGCGGCCTATGGCGAGCTCACCGGACACAGTGACCTCATCGCCTTCGACATGGGCGGCACCACCGCGAAGCTCGCGCTGATCGAGAAGGGGCGTCCCGCAACGACGACGGACTTCGAGCTGCACCGGGTGAAGAACGCGCCCGGCAGCGGCCTACCGATGAACATCCAGGCGATCGATCTCGTCGAGATCGGCGCGGGGGGCGGGTCGATCGCGAGCGCCCGGCTCGGCGTCATCGCCGTTGGTCCAGAGAGCGCCTCGTCGATGCCGGGCCCCGTCTGCTACGGGCGGGGCGGCGCCGAGCCGACCGTGACCGACGCCGACGTCGTCCTCGGCTACGTCAATCCCGACTATTTCGCCGGCGGGGCGATGCGGCTCGAGGGAGGCGCCGCGGCGCGGGCGATCGAGGCGAAGATCGCGCGGCCGCTCGGTCTCTCGCTCGAGGAGGCAGCGTGGGGCATCCACGCGATCGTCAACACGAACATGGAGCTAGCCACGCGCATCGTGTCGATCGAGCGCGGACGCGATCCCCGCGACCTCACACTGGTGGCCTTCGGCGGCTCGGGCCCGGTCCACGGCTGCCGACTCGCGCAGGCCCTCGGCATCCCGCGAGTGATTCTCCCAGCCTGCGCCGGCGTCACGGCGGCGATCGGCCTGCTCGCGGCCGAGGTGCGGTTCGACGTCGCGCGAACGTACGTCCGCCGTCTCGACACCGTCGACCCCCAGCACCTCACGTCGATGTACGCGGAGATGGCCGCGCAGGCGATCGAGGTCGTCAGGGAGTCGGCGGTCGCGGGGGAAGTGACGGTCGTGCGCTCCGCAGACGCGCGCTACGTCGGACAGGGATACGAGGTGACCGTGCCGATCCCCGCCGGCCGCCTGGACAGTGCGGCGCTGGCGCGCATGCGCGCGAGCTTCGACGAGGTGTACGCGGCGCGCTACGGCTACGCGAGCCCCGAAGAGCCCGTGGAGATCGTTACCTGGAAGCTTTCCGCCATCGGCGGCTCGCCGCGCATCGCCCTGGCCAAGGCGGGGGCGCGCAGCGGCGAGGGAAGCCGCAAGGGCGTACGCCGCGCGTACTTTCCTGAGGCGCGCGGCTACGCCGACACACCGGTGTACGACCGGTACGCGCTCGCGCCGGGCATGTCGCTCACCGGTCCGGCCATCGTCGAGGAGCGAGAATCGACCACCGTGATTCCGCCGTGGATGACGGCTACCGTGGACGAGTACGCGAACCTGCTCGCCGAGGTTGCCGAGCGATGAGCGCCCAGGGCTTGGTGCTCGGCGTGCTGCTCGGCCTCCTGCTCGCGTCCGCCCCGAGCGAGGTGGCGGCCCAGCCACCGTCGAAGACCGCGCGCATCGGCATCCTCTCGCTCGCCACGGATCCAGCCCGGCCCGGCCCCGAGTGGGCGGGGTTCGTCGAGGCGTTGCGCGGGCTCGGCCACACACAGGGCGCGAGCCTCACGATCGAGCGGCGATTCGCCGCCGGCAAGGCCCGGGACCTCCCGGGCTTCGCCGCCGACCTGGTCCGACTCAACGTCGACGTCATCGTCGCGGCCGGATCGCGTGAGATCGAAGCGGCTCGCGCGGCGACGACGACGATTCCGATCGTCACGATCGCGGCGCCCGATCTGGTCGCCGGCGGGCTCATCGCGAGCCTGGCGCGGCCGGGCGGCAACATCACCGGCTTGACGCTCGGCGTGCCGGGGATCGGCGCGAAGTACGTCGAGCTGTTGCGCGAGGCGGTACCGTCCGCCGCGCGTGTGGCGGTGCTCGTCACGCGGCAGCCCGTGACGGGCGTTCTCGAGGACATGCAGGACAAGGCGCGGGCATCGAGAGTGATGCTGGCCGCGCCGACGTTTCTGCACGCCCCGGACGAATTCGACGCGGCATTTGCGCGCGTGAAGCGCGAGAACGCAGGCGGCGTCATCCTTCCCAGCGACGGCGTCGCCGACCCCCAGCGCCGGCAGCTCGTGAGCCTCACGGCGAAGTACCGCCTGCCCGCGATCTATCCGCAGCGCGAATACGTCGAGGTGGGAGGGCTCATGGCGTACGGGCCGAACGCGATCGATGCGCACCGTCGGGCCGCCGCGTTCGTGGACAAGATTCTCAAGGGCGCCAAGCCGGGTGACCTGCCCATGGAGCCGCCCGCGAAGCTCGAGCTGCTCCTCAACCTCAAGACCGCCCGGGCGCTCGGCGTCACGCTGCCCCCGACGCTGGTGACGCGCGCCGACGAGGTCGTCCAGTGACACCGCTCGATCCGATCACTCTCGGCGTCGTGTGGGGCGCGCTCCAGTCGATCGCCGTCGAGATCGGGACCACCGTACACCGCACCGCGTACTCCGAGCAGGCGCGCGAGGGCCAGGACTTCTCGGTGGCGGTCTTCGATCCGGAGGGCCGCATGGTGGCCCAGGGTCCCTATTCGCCGGGCCACATGGGCGCGATGTCGGCCGCCGTCAGGAACGCACTCGCGGCGCATCCGCGCGAGACGCTGCGGCCGGGTGATGCCATCATGCTCAACGACCCGCTCCTCGGCTCGGGACATCTCCCCGATTTCTTCATCACCCAGCCGGCGTTCCACGAGGGCGAGATCGTGGGCTTCGTCGTGAACATCCTGCACCACACCGACGTGGGCGGGCAGCGGCCGGGCAGCCAGGGCGTCGAGGGGATCTTCGATTACTTCCAGGAAGGGCTGCGGATCCCACCGACCAAGGTCTGGCAGGAATATCGCGAGCACGAGGGCATCGTCGCGATCATCGCGGCCAACACGCGCACGCCCGAGAAGGTGCTCGGCGACCTCCGCGCTCAGCGGAGTGCGCTGCGCGTCGGCGAGCTCCGGCTCCAGGAGCTGGCGGCGCGCTACGGCAAGCACGTGCTCCGCGCCGCCATGGACGAGATCGTCACCCGAAGCGAGGCGAGCATGCGCGCGTCCATCCGCGCGATCCCGGACGGCGTCTACCGGTTCGAGGATTTCCTGGACGACTACGGCCCCGGGACCGAGCCGCTCCGCGTCGCGGTCGCGGTGACGGTGCACGGCGACTCGATCCTCATCGACTATGAAGGCTCGAGCCCCCAGACCGCGTCGGGCATGAATTCCTACATCAACTACACGCGCTCCTACTCGTACGCGGCGGTGAAGTGCCTGACCGATCCGCTCGGGCCGATGAACGAGGGCGCCTTGCGGCCGATCACCGTCAAGGCGCCGGAGGGGTCGTTCCTCAACCCGCGGCCGCCCGCCGGCGGGGGTCCACGCGCCATCATCTGCTACAGGACTTTCGAGTCCGTGCTGGGCGCGCTGGCTCCGGCGCTGCCCGCCCGCGTGAGCGCCGCCGCGTCGCACATGGCCAACCCGACCTTCGGGGGCTGGGACCGGGCTCGGCGCCGGCGGTTCGTCGCCTACGAGCTCGTGCTTTCCGGGACGGGCGCCCGCGCCACCCGGGACGGCTGCGAGGCGATGGCGTGGGCATTCAACGCGTCGAACATTCCGGTCGAGGCGCAGGAGGCCAACCAGCCGATGATCGTCGAGCGCTTCGAGCTGATCGGCGATTCGGGCGGCGCCGGCACGTACCGCGGCGGCTGCGGGATCCGCCGCGATCTCCGGTTTCTCGCCGACGAGGGCAAGCTGACGAATCTCTCGGACCGGCAGCGGTTCGCGCCGTATGGTCTCTACGGCGGCAAGCCGGGCAGGCTCGGCCGCACCGTGCTGAACCCGGGTCCGGGGGAGGAGATCGTCCACGGCAAGCAGTCGCGAGAGTTCGCCTATGCCGACGTGATCTCGTTCCAGCAATCCGGGGCGGGCGGCTACGGCGATCCGCTCGAGCGAGACCCGCGCCGCGTCCTGGAGGACGTGCTGGACGACTACGTGTCCGTCGAGGCCGCGCGCCGCGACTACGGCGTGGTGATCGTCGCGCGCGGTGCCGATCTGTCGATCGACGGGCCCGCCACCGACACGCTGCGCCGGGAGCTCCGGTCGTGATCGCGTTCACGTCAGAGCAGGAGCAGTTCCGCAAGGCGGTCGCCCGATTCGTCGACGCCGAGGTGGTGCCGGAGGCCGAGGCGATCGACGACCGCGCTGAGTTTCCGATGAAGCTCTTCAAGCGAATCGGCGAGCTCGGCTACCTCGGACTCCGCTATCCGGAGGCCTACGGCGGCGCCGGCGCCGACATGGTGACGTACTGCCTTTTCGCCGAGGAGCTCGCGCGCGGCTCCTTGTCGGTGGCCGCCGCCGTGGCGATGCAGTCCCTGATGGGGACGTACTTCGTCTACAAGCACGGGTCCGAGGACCTGCGCCGGCGCTATCTGGTCCCCGCCCTCCGCGGCGACCTGATCGCGACCTTCGCATTGACCGAGCCCAACGCCGGCTCCGACGTCGCCGCCATCACCACGCGGGCGGAGCGCCGGGGTGACCGCTACGTGCTGCGCGGGACGAAGACGTGGGTGACCAGCGCACCGGTCGCCGATCTCCTGACCGTCGCCGCCAAGACGTCGGACGAGCGGGGCATGAAGAACATCGCGCTCTTTCTCCTCGACCGGAGCGCGATGCGCGGCATCACGCTCGGCAAGTCGATCGACAAGATGTCGGTCCGCGGCTCGGTCACCGGCGAGATCCTGCTCGAGGATGTCGAGGTTCCCGCGGAGCATCTGCTGGGCGGCGAAACCGGCGGCGTCGAGAAGGTCGGCGGGATCCTCTCGGAGATCCGCGTGATGACCGCCGCGATCTCGGTCGGGCTCGCGCGTGCGGCGTACGGGGCGGCGGTCCGCTACGCGCGCGAGCGCGTGGCCTTCGGCAAGCCGATCGCCGAGCATCAGGCCATCGGGTTCAAGCTGGCCGACATGCTGACGTCACTCCACGCATCGATGCTCCTGACATACCAGGCGGCCGCGCGTCTCGACACCGGCCGCGTCGTCCCGCGCGAGGCCGCCATGACGAAGCTCTTCGCATCCGAGACGGCGGTGCGGATCACCGACGAGGCGGCCCGCATCTTCGCGTCGTACGGCCTGGCCAGCGAGTACCCGGTCCAGCGGTACTTCCGGGATGCGCGATTCCTCCTGCCCGGAGGAGGGACGTCGGAGATCTTGCGCGTCATCATTGGCCGCGACCTCGACTGGGATCGCGCGACCGCGTTCGAGTGAGGGAGCTCTGAGCATTTTTGCGCGGAGGCGGACGTGAGAAAGGTCGCGCTGGTCGGCGCCGGAGTGTCGAAGTTCGGGGTCCGCAAGGCGAGCTATCGCGACCTCATCTGGGAAGCCGGCAAAGCGTGCTTCGATTCCATTCCGGCGGTGAAGCCGAGGGACGTCGAGGGCCTGGTGGTCGGCTCCGTCATGCCGGAGCGGACGGCCTTTCAGTCTCACATCGCGTCGATGGCCGCCGAGGCGCTCGGAATCCGGCCGAGTGCCCTCAGCGCCCGCACCGAGCACATGTGCGCCTCGGGGACCGTCGGCATCCGCTACGCCTACGCGTTCATCGCCGCCGGCCTCGCCGACCTCGTCATGGTGCTGGGCGTCGAGAAGCTGAACCAGCCGCGCGGCGACGAGGCCATCCTGAACATGGGAACCGGCGTCGACCGTGAATGGGAGGCGGCGTTCGGGCTCACGGCGCCGCCCTGCTTCGCCCTCGCCGCGCAACGGCACATCGCCGAGTACGGCACGACCGAGGAGCAGCTCGCCATGGTCGGCCTGAAGAATCACACGCACGCGTCGAAGAACCCGAACGCCCACTTCCAGAAGGGCGCGACGCTCGATCAGATCCTGTGCTCGCGGATGATCTCGACGCCGCTCAGGCTGTTCATGTGCTCGCCGATCACCGACGGCGCCGCCGCCGTGCTGGTCGCTTCCGAGGAGCGCGCCCGCGACCTCACCGACCGGCCCGTGTGGATTCGCGGCACCGGCCAGGCGCTCGACGGCTTCCAGCTGACGTCGCTGCACGAGGACTACGCCCGCTGGCCCGCGCTCGAGCGCGCCGCGCAGAGCGCGTACCGCATGGCGGGCGTCGGGCCGGCCGACGTGGACGTGGCCGAGGTCCACGACTGCTTCGCGATCGCCGAGATGATCGCGTACGAGGAGCTGGGCTTTTGCCGGAAGGGCGAGGCCGGGCCGTTCGTCGCAGCCGGGCGAAGCGACTACGGCGGCGACGTGGTAGTGAACCCGCGGGGCGGGCTGATCGGCTGCGGCCATCCGCTCGGGGCCACGGGCGTCGCGCAGGCCGCCGAGGTGTTCGCGCAGCTTCGCGGCGAGGCCGGCGCGCGCCAGGTTCCCGATGCCGCCGTCGGGCTCACGCACAACAACAGCGGCATGGGCGAGCACGTGGTCATGGTCTACGGGCGCGAGCCCCGCTGAGCATGAGCCTGAATCGGGTCGCCGTGCTGGGGCCCGGACGGATCGGGCGTCAGATCGCCCTCACGTTCGCGCTGGGCGGCTCCGCGGTGGCGCTGGTCGACCTCAAGGATCGGACCGCCGACGAAGCGGCCGCCGTCTTCGCCGACGCGCGCCGGGAAATCGCGCGTGACCTGCGCCTCATGGCGGAGGAAGGCGTGATCTCCGCCGCGGAGATTCCGCCGACGCTGGCGCGGCTCGAGGACCGGAGAGGGCTCGACGGGCTCGAGGGCTGCGGGTTCGTCCAGGAGGCGCTGCCCGAGCTGGTCGATCTCAAGCGCGAGGCGCTGGCGCGCGTATCGGCCCGGGTGGCGCCCGAGGCGATCATCGCATCGACCAGCTCGACCATCTCCCCCGCGCATCTCGTCGAGGCCATCGAAGGCGGCGAGCGTTTTCTAGGGGTACACTGGCTCAACCCCGCGCACATCATTCCGCTCGTCGAGGTGGTGCCCGGGCGCTCGACCGACGCCGGGGTTGTGCAGCGAACGATCGCGCTGCTCGAGAAGCTCGGCAAGACCCCGGTGCGCTGCGCCGACTCACCCGGGTTCATCGGGCCCCGGATGCAGGCGCTGCTCATGAACGAGGCGGTGCGCCTGGTCGAGGAGGGTGTGGCGACGCCGGAGGACGTCGATCGCGCGTTCAAGGCCGGCATGGGGTTTCGGTACGCGACCGTCGGTATCTTCGAGTTCATCGACTGGGGCGGCGTGGACGTCCTGCACCGCGCCAGCCGGTTCCTGGCCACGGCCCTCGGCGACCAGCGCTTCGAGCCCGCGCGCCTCGTCGAGGAGAAGGTCGCCAAGAACGAGCTCGGCTCGAAGACCGGCCGCGGGTTCTTCGACTACAGCGGCGACCGGCGCGAGGCGTTCGAGAGCGCGAAGGTGCGGGCCCTGCTCCGGCAGCTCCGGCGCCACCGGAGCGCTTGACGTGCTGTACTTCCGCGCGACCGATCCGTTCCCGCTGGAGTCGGCGGATCACACCAAGCTCCACGAGTTCTATACACGCCTTGCCGACGGCCGCCTGGCGACCACGCGCTGCGCCGCGTGCGGGCGTCTGGCCTGGCCGCCGCGCGGGTTCTGCGGGGAATGCGGCTCCGACCGGTTCGACTGGACCGATCTGTCCGGCCGCGGAACCATCCACGCCTTCACGGTCCAGGAAGCGGGCCTGCCGGCCGGATTCGAAGGGCCGCGCGTCTTCGCGATCGTGAAGATCGACGGCCTGCGGGTCTTCTCCATCCTCGTCGATGCGGACGTGTCGTCCGTCGCGGTCGGGCAGCCCGTACGTCTGGTACCGCTCCGGGTCGCCGACGATCCCGGCGGGAGCGCTCGCTGGCTCCCGGCGTTCCGGCCGGCATGAGGGTTCTCATCGCCAAGCCCGGGCTCGACGGGCACGACCGCGGCGCCAAGGTCGTGGCCCACGCGTTGCGCGACGCGGGAATCGAGGTCATCTATTCGGGGCTCAAGCGGACGCCCGCCGAGATCGTGCAGGAGGCAGTCCAGGAAGACGTCGACGTCGTCGGGCTCTCGATCCTGTCCGGCGCGCACTTGCTGCTGGCGCGTCGCGTGCTCGACGGACTCAGGGCGCAAGACGCCTCCGACATCGCGGTGGTGGTGGGCGGCACGATTCCCCCCCGTGACGTCGAGCCCCTGAAGGAGCTCGGCGTGCGCGACGTCTTTCCGATGGGCACGCCGCTCCCCGAGATCGTCAAGGTGTTTCGGCGCGCCGAGCGCCAGGGGAGTAGGGAGGGAGGCGAAGGATGAAAGAGCTGAAGACCCACGCCGGCTTTCCGATCGCGCCGGCCTACGGGCCCGAGGATCTCGCCGGCGTCGACTTCGAGCGCGACATCGGCCGGCCCGGTGAGTACCCGTTCACGCGCGGCATCCACAAGCACATGTACCGCGAGCGCCTGTGGACGATGCGCCAATATATCGGGTTCGGCACTCCGGAGGAGACCAATGAGCGTTTCAAATACTTGATGGCTCACGGCCAGGACGCTCTGAACGTCGCGTTCGACCTGCCGACCCAGCTCGGGCTCGATTCCGACGACCCCAAGGCCGAAGGCGAGGTCGGCCGCGTCGGCATGGCGGTGGACACGCTCGCCGACATGGAGGCGGCCTTCGCCGGCATCCCGCTCGACCGCGTGAGCGTGTCGCTCACCATCAACGGCATGGCGGCGCCGATCACCGCGATGTACTACGCCGTCGCGGAAAAGCAGGGCGCGGCGCCCGAGCGCGTGGTGACCACGCCGCAGAACGACATCCTCAAGGAGTTCATCGCGCGCGGCACCTGGATCTATCCCGTCGATCCCTCGCTGCGGCTGGTCGCCGACCTCATCGAGTTCTCGGCGCGCCGCTACCCGCGCTCGAATCCGGTGTCGGTGTGCGGCTATCACATCCGCGAAGCCGGCTGCACCACGGCGCAGGAGATGGCCTACGGCCTCGCGATCGCCGCGGCCTACGTGGAGCTCATGCTGACGCGGGGCATGGCCGTCGACGACTTCGCCCCGCGCATCTCGTTCAACTTCACCGCCTGGGGAAAGATCTTCGAGGAGGTCGCGAAGTTCCGCGCCGGCCGGCGGCTCTACGCGCGCATGCTGCGCGAGCGGTTCGGGGCGTCCAATCCGAGATCATGGATGTTCAGGAGCCTGATCGGCGGCGGCGGCTCCGCCTTCGCGGTGCAGGAGCCCGAAAACAACATCGTGCGCGGCGCCTACATCGCGCTGGCCGGCGCGCTCGCCGGCGCCCAGACGATGGCGCTGCCGACCTACGACGAGGCGTACACGATTCCATCGCCGAAGGCCCAGCTCATCGCGCTCCGCACCATGCAGATCTGCGCCGAGGAGTCGGGTGCCGCCGATACGGCCGATCCGCTCGCCGGCTCGTACTACGTCGAGGCCCTCACCACCGCGATGGAGAAGCAGATCGTCGACGAGCTCGGGCGCGTCGAGCGCATGGGCGGCATCGTCGAGGCCGTCAAGAGCGGCGCTATCCAGGCCGAGGTGGCCCGGCAGGCATACCTCTACGAGCAGCGGATGGCGACCGGCGAGGTTCCGAAGGTCGCGGTCAACTGTCACGTGGGCGACCAACCCGTCGAGGCCGACCGTGACGTGGAGCTCTACTCGTTCGATCCGCGGACGACCGAGGCGCAGCTGGCGAAGCTCGCGCGCATTCGCGCCCAGAGGGACAACGGCGTGGTCAACGCCACGCTCGACCGGCTCACCGACGAGGCGCGCGGGCGCCAAAATCTGATGGAGCCGATCATGGAAGCGGTCAGGGCGTACGCGACCCTCGGCGAGATGGCCCAGGCCATGAGGCGCGTGTTCGGCGAGCACCAGGAGGCCGTGAAGCTCTGACGATGGCCCAGCCGTTCACCATCGTCGGCAAATCCACGCCGAAGCGGGACGGCCCGGACAAGGTCACGGGCCGCACGCGCTTTCTGCACGACCTCGAGCTGCCGCGCCTCGCCCACGGCAAGATCCTGCGCGCCGGCCTGCCGCACGCGCGCATCGTTCGGCTCGACGCCGGCCGGGCCCGCGCGCATCCGGGCGTGCTCGCGGTGGTGACGGGCGCCGACGTCGAGCCGCGCCCGTTCGGCTTCGCCAAGGACCAGACGGCCCTCAAGCGCGGCAAGGTGCGCTGCATCCGCGACGAGATCGCCGCGGTCGCCGCCGAAACGCCGGAGATCGCCGAGGAGGCGCTGGCGCTCATCGAGGTAGAGTACGAGGAGCTGCCCGCGGTGTTCGATCCGCTGAAAGCCCTCGAGCCGGGCGCGCCGCTCGTGCACGAGGAGCTCAACACCAACCGCCACCATCTGCGCTACCAGTTCAGCCACGGCGACGTCGACCGGGCGCTGGCCGAGGCGGCCGCGGTCGTCGAGGACACCTACCGGCTCGGCTTCGTGACGCCGGCATGCATGGGCACGATGGTCGCGATCGCCGACTGGGAGCCGGCCGGCAACCTGACGATGTGGACGACGACCCAGGTGCCCTTCCTCTACCAGCGCGACCTGGGCGAGGCGCTGGGAATCGGCGGCGACCGGATCCGCGTCATGCAGCCCCCGGTCGGCGGCAACTTCGGCCGCGGCCTCGACCTCTACCCGATCGACATCATCGCCGCGCTGCTCGCGCGCGCGGCGCGGCGCCCCGTGAAGATCGAGTTCGATCGGCTGGAGGAGTTCCTGGCCTGCCCCACGCGTGAGGCGTGCGCGATCCGCCTGCGCACCGCTGCCGATCGCGAGGGGCGCCTGCTGGCGCGCGACGCGCACGTGACGATCGACGGGGGCGCCTACACGTCATGGGGCTCCACGACGCCCTACGTGATGCTCTCGACGGTGGCCGGGCTCTACCGCGTGCCGAACGTGCGCTTCGACACGACCATCGCCTACACGAACAACCCCTACTCGGGCTCGATGCGCGGCTACGGCAACCCCGAATCGACGTTCGCGGTCGAGTCGCAGATGGACGACCTGGCCGACCGGCTCGGCATCGACCGGCTCGAGCTGCGCCGGCTGAACGCGCCGAAGCCCGGCGACGTGAGCCCGCAGGGGTTCGTCCTCACCTCGTTCGCCATGCGCGAGTGCCTCGACGCGGCGGCCGCGGAGATCGCGCGCAACCCACCGCCGCCGGCGCCCGGCTGGAAGCGCGGCGTCGGCTACGCCGGCATGTTCCATGTCGGGGGCGGGGCCCGCATCTACCGCTCCGACGGCTGCGGCGCGATCGTGAAGCTCGACGACTTCGGCAAGGTCACGCTGATCACCGGCGCCAGCGAGATCGGCCAGGGCTCGGAGACCGTGCTGGCCATGATCGTCGCCGAGACGCTGGGCGTGCCGCTCGAGCGCGTCGACGTGGTGAACTCCGACACCGCCGTGCGCCCGTGGGACGTCGGGACGCACGCGAGCCGGACCACGTTCATCGCCGGCAACGCCGCCCGGCAGGCGGCCGAGAAGCTGAGGGCGCAGCTCCTCGACGTGGCCGCCACGCAGCTCGAAGAGCCGGCGGCGGCCCTGGACGTGCGGGGCGGCTGGGTTTTCGTCCGGCGCGATCCGCAACGCCGGTTACAATACGAGGCCGTCGCCCGGGCCGGGCATTTCCGGGGCGGCGGGCGCGTGCTGGTGGCCGAGGCGTTTTACGATCCGCCGACGACGATGCTCGACAAGGATTTCCAGGGGAACGTGTCGGCGGCGTACACCTCGGCGTTCCAGGCGGTGCTGGTCGACGTCGATCCGGAGAGCGGCCGGGTGGTCGTCCGCAAGGTGGCGTCGGCCCACGACGTCGGCCGGGCGCTGAACCCGGCGGCCGCCGAGGGACAGGTGCACGGCGGCATCCACATGGGGCTCGGCTATGCCCTCAGCGAGAGATTCGTCGTCGAGCGGGGACAGGTGGTGACTCAGACCTTCATGGACTACGCGATCCTCAAGGCCGACGACATGCCGCAGATCGAGGTCCGCCTGATCGAGACCGTCGACGCCGAGGGACCGTTCGGCGCCAAGGGGCTCGGCGAGTCCGGCGTCATCCCCGTCGCCGCCGCGGTCCGCAACGCGATCAAAGACGCGACCAGTGTTCGTTGCAACGAGTTACCCGTCACGCCCGAGCGCCTCCTGGCGGGGCTCTCCGCGGCGACTAGCGGTGGGAGTTGACATGAAGCTCTTCGAGGGCGTTCGCGTGCTGGACCTCTCGCGCATGCTCGCGGGGCCGTATGGCTCCATGCTGCTCGCCGACATGGGCGCCGAGGTGATAAAGATCGAGGATCCCGACGGCGGCGATCCGATGCGCATGATGGGCCCGCCGTTTCTGCCCGACGGCGAGTCGGCGTACTTCCTGGCCATCAACCGGAACAAGAAATCGGTCGCGCTCGACGTGTCGCGCGAGCGTGGCCGCGAGGTCCTCTACGACCTCGTCCGGCAGGCGGACGTCATCTGGGAGAACTTCCGGCCCGGTATCATGGATCGCCTGGGTCTGTCCTACGCGAAGCTCTACTCGCTCAATCAGCGGATCATCGTCTGCAACATCTCGGCGTACGGGCAGGAGGGGCCCTATCGCGAATGGCCGGCGTTCGATCTCGCGCTGCAGGCCATGGGCGGCGCCATGTCCGTCACCGGCGAGCCGGGCGGCCGGCCGGTCCGCATGGGGCTGCCGATGGCCGATCTGGCCGGCGGGCTCTTCGGTGCATTCGCCGTCGCCGGCGCGCTCTTCCGCCGCGAGCGCACGGGCGAGGGGGGCCAGATCGACCTCTCGCTCCTCGACTGCCAGGTCTCGCTGCTCACATACATCGCGCAGTACTTCTGGACGAACGGGCGCGTTCCGACGCCACTCGGCTCCGGCCATGCCTCGGTCGTGCCGTACTCGGCGCTCCACACGCGCGACGGCAACCTGATCGTCGCGATCTTCGCCGAGAAGTTCTGGGGCGCCTTCTGCCGCGCGGTCGAGCACCCGGAATGGGAGCGCGATCTCCGGTTCGCCACCAATCGCGACCGGGTGCTACATCGCGACGTGCTCATGCCCCTGGTCGAGGCCGCCTTCCGTACGCGGACCACGGCGGACTGGCTCGAGCGCCTGCAGAAGCTCAACGTGCCGGCGACGCCGATCCTCACCGTCGACCGCGTCCTGTCCGACCCCCAGGTGATCCAGCGCGGGATGGTCGTCAGCATGGATCACCCGCTCTACGGCAAGACCAGGACGCTGGGCACGCCGGTCAAGATGGACGGCGCGATGGGGCTCGAGGTGACGCCGGCGCCGCGCCTGGGCCAGCAGACCACCGAGATCCTCACCGAGATGCTCAAGTATTCGAACGTGAAGATCACCGAGCTGCGCGCAACGGGCGCGATCGCGTGAGCAGCCCGTGAACATCGCGATCCTCGGCGCAGGCAACGGCGCGTTCGCGACCGCGGCCGACCTCGCCCTCGCGGGTCACGCCGTGCGGCTCTGGAGCCGCTCGTCGGCGGCGCTGGCGCCGCTGGCCGGCGACTCCACGATCGCGCTCACTGCCGAGGGGCGGCAGGGCAAGGCGCGGCTCGCGCTCGTCACGAGCGACATCGAGGCGGCCATTGCGGGCGCCGAGATCGTGATCGCGCCCTTGCCCGCGACGGGCCACGACGACCTGGCCGGACGCCTGGCGCCCCACGTGAACGCCGGCCAGATCATCCTGCTTACCCCCGGAACACTGGCCAGCTATGCCGTGGCGCGCGCGCTCGGCCGCGCCGGCGCGAAGCTGCCCTTCGCGCTCGCCGAGACCGGGACGCTCCCGTACCTGGCGCGAAAGACCGGCGGCGCGAGCGTCTCGGCGCCGGTGCGCGCGGCCAACTTGCCGCTCGGCGTCTTTCCGGCGTCGCGCACCGAGCCGACGCGGGCGCGCCTGGCTGAGCTCTTCCCGGCGATCCGGCCGTGCGCCGACGCCCTCGACGTCGCGCTGACGAACGCGGGCCCGGTGATCCATCCGCCGCTCGTGCTCCTGAACGCGGGTCCGATCGACGGCGGTCGCTTCGACGTCCACGCCGCCGGCACCACGCCGACCGTCCGGCGTCTGATCGACGCGGTCGACGCCGAGCGGGTCATGACGCGCGAGGGCTGGGGATACCCGGCCCCGCACTACGAGATCGCCACCCACTACGACGAGGCGCGCGCCGCCGCGGGCCTCTACGGCGCGGGTGCCCGGGCGAAGCTCGTCGCCAGCGGCCTCTGGAGCGAGATCCTCACGTTCGACCACCGATACGTCACCGAAGACGTGGCCTTCGGCCTCACGCTCCTCGAGTCCGCCGCCCGCGCGGCCGGCGTCGACACGCCGGCGATCTCCGGGCTCCTTCTGGTCTTCCGGACGCTGCTCGGGCGCGAGCTCTCCGGCCGGGGCCGGGCGCTCGAGCACCTGGGCCTCGGCGACTTCAGCCGCCGCGAGATCCGCGCGTTCCTGCGCGAGGGCTGGGATTCGCCCGTGTGGGCGAAGGTGCTCCGCTGACCACCGCGGCCCTCGCTCACGTCGTCGTGAGCGGGCTGGCCACCGGCTCGATCTACGCGCTCATGGCGCTGAGCCTCGTCATCATCTACAACGCCACGCGCACGCTCAACTTCGCGCAGGGCGAGATGCTGATGATCTCGACGTTCGTGGGCTGGACGACGCTCCAGGTGCTGAAGGCGCCCCTCGTCGTGGCGCTCCTGATCGCGGTCGTCGCGGCGGCCGTGCTGGCGTGGGGACTCGAGCGGCTCCTCATCCGCCGCGCGATCTCGGCGACCCACTTCGACGTGCTGATCATCACGCTCGGCCTGTCGCTGATACTCCGCGCGGCGGCGGGCCTGCTCTGGACCCACGACGAGTTTCCGTTTCCGTCGTTCTTCGCGAGCCAGCCGCTGGCGGTGGGCGCCGCGCGCGTGGCGCCGGCCTCGCTTGGCATCATCGGCGCCTCGCTCGCGCTCATGCTCGCCCTCGCCGCGCTCTTTCGGTGGACGCGCCTGGGGCGCGCGATGCGCGCGGTGGCCCAGAACCAGCGGGCCGCGCGGCTCATGGGCATCAGCGTCGAGCGTGTCTACTCCGCATCGTGGATCCTCGCGGCGGTCGTGGGCGCCGTCGCCGGCGTGCTGATCGCGCCCGTGATCTTTCTCTCCTCGCAGATGGGCCTGGTCGCTATCAACGGGTTCACCGCCGCCGTGCTCGGCGGCTTCGGCTCGATGCCGGGCGCGGTCGTCGGCGGCATGGTCCTCGGCGTGCTCGAGAACCTGGCGCCGCTCTACCTGCCATCGTCCATCAAGCACTCCGTGCCTTTCTTGTTGTTGATCACGATCCTGATCGTCAAGCCCGGCGGCCTGTTCGGCCGGGTGACGGCGCGCAAGGTGTGATGCGGGCGGCCGCGCTGGCGGGCGGCGCCGTGGTCGTCCTGGGCTGGCCGTGGGCGGTGCCGCGCTACTTCGTCTTCCTGGCGAGCCTCATCGCCATCAACGCGATCGTGGCGATCGGGCTCAATCTCCTGACCGGCTACACGAACCAGCTCTCGTTCGGCCACGCCGGATTCCTGGCGATCGGCGCCTATGCCGCGGCGCTCCTCACGATTCAGGCACCGCTCGTGCCGCTGCCTCTGACGCTCCTGGCGGCGGGGCTGGTCACGGCGGCGGTGGGCCTGGCTCTCGGGGTTCCGTGTCTTCGACTGGAAGGGCTCTACCTGGCGATGGCAACGCTCGCCTTCGGCTTCGTAGTGGTCGAGGCCATCCTGAACCTCGACTGGCTCACCCGCGGCAACGACGGCCTGCGCGTGCCGGCCGCCCGCCTCGGCCCCTGGCCCCTGGCCACCGATACCTCCCGCTACTATCTGGTCGTGACGGTCGCCGCCCTCCTGATCGTGGCCGCGCGCAACATCACCTCGTCGCGGACCGGGCGCGCGCTCCTGGCCCTGCGCGAGAGCGAGATCGCCGCGCAAGCCAGCGGCGTGAACCTGGCCGCCTACAAGACGCTCGCGTTCGTCGTGTCGGCCTTCTACACAGGCGTCGCCGGCGGGCTGTTCGCGCTGGTGGTCGGGTTCCTCTCGCCCGATTCCTTCGACGTGTTCCTGTCGGTCGACTTCGTCGCCATGATCATCGTCGGGGGGCTCGGCTCGATTCTCGGCTCCGTGATGGGCGCGGCCGTCATCACGACCCTCAACGACTCGCTGGCGGGGTTTCAAAGCTACCGGCCGCTGATCTTTGGCGCCATCCTGGTCGCGTCCATGCTGTTCATGCCGGGAGGCATCGCGAGCGCCCTGCACCGGGCTCAGCCTCGACAAGGAGACCGCGCATGATCGTCCGCCCCTCGTTGCTGCTTCTGCTGGCCGTCGTGCTGGCCGCCCCTCGGGTCGCCGCCGAGCCGGGCGTCACCGACACCGAGATCGTCGTCGGCGGCTCGAACTCGTTCTCGGGCCCGCTGGCCTACACGGGCGAGCAGATCACGAAGTTCGGCATCGATCTCTACTTCAAGGTGGTCAACGACGCCGGCGGCATCCACGGACGGAAGGTCCGGGCCGTCTATTACGACGACGGCTACCGGCCGCAGGACGCGGTCGCCAACACCAAGAAGCTCGTCGAGCAGGACAACGTCTTCGCGATCATCATCCCGCAGGGATCGCCGCCGGTGGTGGCGACGCTCGAGTATCTCGAGCAGCAAAAGGTGCCGATGCTGTTCCCGTATCAGAGCTCACCGGTGACGCGGGGCCGGCGCTACGTCTTCCAGGGCATGACGCTGAGTGACCGCTCGTCCCGGATGATGATCGACTACCTGGCCGGGACGCGAAAGTTCAAGAAGTTCGCGGCCCTCTACCAGGACGACGAGTACGGCAAGTCGTTCCTGGCCGCCTTCGAGAAGGACCTCGGCCGCTACGGGCTCAAGCTGACCGCTACCGAGTCGGTCAAGCGGGGCGTCGCCGACGTGAGCGCGCAGATCGCGAAGCTGCACGCGGCGCGGCCCGAGGTCACGTTCCTCGTGCTGGTGCCGGGGCCGGCCGCGCACGCCCTGCGCGAGCGCCAGAAGATCGGCTGGACCGACACGCTCATGGTTTCCACCGGGCCCTTGACCGACGAGAAGTACCTGGCGCTCGCCACCGACGCCGCCAACGGGGTCGAGGGGCTGTCGCTCTGGCCCGACCCGATGACGTCGGACCTCAAGGGCGTCCAGCTCTACCGGGCGTACATGCTGAAGTATTTCCCGAAGAACGAGCCGAATCGGTATTCGCTGGCAGGCTACTTCGCCGGGATGCTCTTCACCGAGGCGGCGATGCGCGCCGGACGCAATCTGACTCGAGACTCGCTCGTCACGGCCCTCGAGTCGATCAAGGGATTCGAGACCGGTATTCTGCCTCCGCTCACGATCGGGCCGGATCACGAGACGCAGAAGCAGGGATTCTGGGTGCGCGTCGAGAAGGGACGGTTCACCCCGCTGACGGACTGGCTCAAGTCCGAGTAGGCGCGGTGCTCGAGGTCGGCGACCTCGCGATCAGCTTCGGCGGACTCGATGCGCTGAGCGGGCTCGGCTTTCAGGTCGCCGAGCGCGAGATCTTCGCGCTGATCGGGCCCAACGGCGCGGGTAAGTCGACCGTCTTCAACGTGATCAGCGGGCTCTATCGGCCCGCGCGCGGCCGGGTCACGCTCGCCGGCGCGAGCTTGCTCGGTCTGGCGCCGCACCAGGTGGCCCGGCTCGGGGTTGCCCGCACCTTCCAGAACACCGAGGTCTTCAAGAGCCTGTCCGTCCTCGACAACGTCCTGGTCGGCCGCCACGCACACCTGCGCGGCGGGGTCGTTCAGGGCGCGCTCGGGCTGCCGCCGGTGGCGCGCGAAGAGGCCGAGGCGCGCCGGCTCGCGCGCGAGCTTCTGGCGAGGCTCGGGCTCGAGGCCGTTGCCGACACCGAGAGCGGCAGCCTTCCGCTCGGCCTTCAGAAGCGGCTCGAGCTCGCGCGCGCGCTCGCCTCCGGACCGCGCCTCTTGCTGCTCGACGAGCCGGCCGGCGGCCTCAACCAGACCGAGACGCGGACGCTGATGGAGGTCATTCGCGGACTCCGCGACGAGCGCGGCCTGACGATCGTGGTCGTCGAGCACGACATGGAGCTGGTCATGGGCGTCTCCGACCGCGTGGCCGTTCTCGATCGCGGCCGCAAGATCGCCGAGGGCACGCCCCGTGAGATCGCGGCCGATCCGGCCGTCGTCGAGGCGTACCTGGGGAGCGCAAGCGAGGCGTGACTCCGGCGCTCGAGATCGACGACGTCGCGGTCTACTACGATAAGCGGCGCGCTCTCGAGGGCGTGACGCTGACGGT
>Ga0134127_10000913_pt1 | contig 23504 bp, 26 predicted proteins | sample KB31753_FD_96459 | JGI IMG/M metagenome (GOLD analysis project Ga0134127, IMG submission 96459) | Terrestrial soil microbial communities with excess Nitrogen fertilizer from Kellogg Biological Station, Michigan, USA - KB3-175-3 | ecosystem: Environmental > Terrestrial > Soil > Unclassified ... | reverse complement strand
GTTTGCTATCCCACCTTTTGCAAGCCAAGTGCCCTTGTATCCGTGCCCAGGAAGTTCCCGACCGACACAAGTGAATCCGACGGGCGGGCTTCAACAGTGCGTCCATTTTGTCCACAATGCCCACGCCATCGTCGTCGATTCGATGACGTTGATGGGGGATTTCTTGAAGTCGGCTCCGAAGAATCCAGGAAGTAAAGGCGACCACACTTTGGCTCTGCCCAATGAGAAGCGCCAAATTCCAACGCTTCCTGAAATAGGCATCACTCACAAAGCTTCATCGCAAGCGCAGCAACTTGCCGACCTGAAGCGGAAGAATCCTGAGCGGCATGAGAAGATTCGGAAGGGCGAGATCCCATTGTCGCGCTGTTCCTTGTGTTCGTTGGCGGCGCGGGCGGCCGCAAGGTCGGCTTCGATTTCGGCACGGCGTTGCTCTGGCGTGAGCCCTGCCACGTGCGTGGCGCGTTGCTTGGCGGCGATTTGGTCGCGGAGCCGGTTGAGTTCCTTTTCGACATCGCTGGTGCCGCCTTCCAGGTCGAGCGTAAGGAGCGGAGGTTTGGTCGCCGCTTCGATTTCCGCTTTGAGCCGGCGGAATTCTTCAAGGCCGGCCTCGCCGAACCCTTTCCCGGTATGCGGACCGGGCACTGTCTTCATCGCCATGGCTTTCAGGCCCTTGCGGAGCCAGTGTTTGATTTGGCCGTAGGGCGGATTACACCAACACGTCCCGGTCCACGGTTGCGCCAGGCCATCGTCCTTTCTGGAGTAAAACCGTTCGCACTTCGCGTTCGACCTGGTCGCGCAGACGTCGAGGTCGAACCCAAACTCCGCGTCCAGTCGGTCGAAGAAATCCTGCGGTGTCTCGGCCAGGGTGGCGCTGATTCCGATGACCGCCTTGGTGGTCATGTCCACAATCCAAGTGAACCCAGCGTAGTCGATGGTTTTCTTCGCTGCGGCCGAAATGGCACCGATGCTGAAGGCGCCCGCCAGCGCCGAAAGCGAAAGGTGGCTTTTCTTCGCCTGGACCTGGTCGAGGGAATAAAACTGCTCTTCCTAATTCGGAAGAGCAGTTTTCAGAACCTCAAGTGCGGTGCTGTCGGTGCCGAGGCGGAAGATGAGGGAGAAAAAGCCCATGGCTGGATTTAACCCGGCGGCGCGATCAGCTGATGCTGACCGGCGCCGCCGGGGGTGCCAACCTACCACGGCCACGATTTCGGCCTTGGCAGGAAGGTGGGGCCGCTGGCCCCGAACCGGCCAGCGGCGTCGCGCATTGAAATGTCGGAAATGCGCGGTGGAAGTTCAAAGTTGAATCCCGAAGTTGGCGAGCAACCCGCGAGGGGTCACGTCGCCGGTGAAGCCGGACAGGTGGTTCTCGACGGCCTGGACGAGGGTGTCGACCGTGTCACGCACGGCGCGGAACAGCTCGGATTCTTCATGCGCGACGCCGTACTTCTGCCACAAATCCCGTTCGGTTTCCTGGACGTGGATAAACTGGGCGCGCGCCAGTTCGCGAGCTTCTCTGAGCACGCGGAGGCACGCGGGTTTCGTTTCACTGGAGATGATGAGCTGCAGCTCGGCATCCAGAATTTTGTTTCGGTCGCGGGCCGAGGCCTGTCGTTCCTCGAGCGATAGCCAAGGGTCGGAGTTGATCCTGTTCTTCTCCCAGGATTTTAGAGCCGCAACGTCGCGTTCGTAGGCCTTCGCGATCTCCGCCATGGTGTTGCTGCTTATCGCGGCGATCAACGCGTCTGACCGGCGCTGAATGTCCAAGAGGATTTTCGCGTCCGCTGCGCAGGGCAGGGATTTGAGAAACGGGGAGAGGTCGGCAGGGCGTTTGGCCAACAGCTTGCGCGTGTTAACGGAAAGGTGCCGGTAGTCCGGCGCTGGCTTGGGCGGGATTGGATATCTGGCAGCCTTCGCAATGGCCTGCGTGGGATCGCCTGTGGCGTCGTGGATCGGCGGGGCGCTGTCGGGCGGGACGTAGGTTCTCATGGATTCAGTTGGTTTTCACCAGTGCGGGGGAACCGTCCACGAGATAGGTCGTTCGTGAGCATGAGGGACACCAGCCGACGTCGCCGCTGAAGCGGCCGACCTGGGCGAACGTCCCTGTCCAGCCGCAGTTGCGACAAAGCAATTGCACGGCTGAGGGCGCGGGCGGGTTTTGCACGGGAGGGGTCGGTTTGTCTTTGGGCATAGGTTTAGTCGAACAGGAGTTTGGAGTGGCGGCCCCAGAATTGGCTGCGGGGGTTGCGTCCCGTGCTGGGCATGAGGGGCCACATCGCGCGAATCAAATCGATGCGAGTTGTGGCGTTGGTGCCGTAGGCCCGAACGCTGTCCGGGTTCATGAATTCATTCTCATGGGCGAGCCAGAGGGCCGCGCGGGCGTCGGCATCCTCGGGCCCATCGAGAGCGAGGAAGGTTTCGGCCAGGGGGACATTCGCGTTGGGTGCGGACGCGGCGGGGGCGGGGGCGGTGGCCGCCGGGGCGGCGACGGCCGCAGCGGGCGGCGTTCCGGATTCCAGTTGTTGATAGAGCACGCCGAGGACGGGGAGGCAGTCCGCCATCGTATTTACGTTGCCGTGGAGCTTGTACTGTTCCTTGAGCCAAGCCTCCGCAGCCTCCGGAGCTCCACCTTTTCGTGCAATGACGGCCGCTTCCATCCTTTGGACTACATCGAACGGGGTGCCGCGACCACATTTCAGCAAGTCGGCGAATGGCATTCTGCCGCTCGCAATTTGATTGGCGGCTCCACGGGGAAGGCCCTCCAATCGCTTTTCCTGGCGCCATTCGGCCTTGGCGCGCAAGTCTTCGGGCGTCGGCACGGCGGGCTTGTCCTTTTCAGCGGCCTCGGTGGGTATTTCGGAATTAACGTTGGGCATGGAACTTGGGGCTGAAGTGCTTTTCGTAAAATGCGCCGCGGGCGTCCGGATCGGTGATGGCGTTGAACTCCTCGATGAGTTGCGCTTCGGTGGAAGCGGCGCCGGCGCCGGAGGCGGGCAGTCGACTGACGGGGATGCCCTGAGAGGCGGCGATTTCCTGGGCGAGTCGGGAGGCGGTCTTTTGGTTCTGTTCCAACTCGGCGATGCGGGCGTTTGCGGCTGCGAGCTGGGCTTCGATGGCTTGCCGTTCGGTGGCAATCTGGGCGATCTCGGCTTCGATGGATTGTCGTTCGACGGCGACCTTTGCGATTTGGTGCTTCGTGTTGGCGATGTCCGTCAACACGTTGTCGAGTTCACGTTTGTCCGCGACGTTGCCGGTGATCCAATCCCAGGCGATGGCGAGCCGATATTTGAGGTCGCTAATGTTCACGCGCAGGAATGTCGGCGCGCGGCGAGGCTCCATCAACGGGAGGTTTTCCTCCTCCCGATTTTAATCCACCATTTTGTGAGTGGGGCGCGACGCCACAAGCCGAGGCGCCAGCTCGCCCCTTGAATCAATTTCTCGACGCGGCCCTCCGAGATCCGGAGCTGAGTGGCGATTTCCTGATTGCTGTAGCCTTCCGCCAGCAACTCGACTACAGCGCGCTGGCGTGCGGTGATGGGCTTGCCAAGTGAGTTTTTCATGTAATCGAGTTTTTTTGCCCGCTCACAGAAAAAGGGCTAGGTGGAGCAAACCACTGCTTTTCGGCGCGGGCTAAAAGATTCCTTTTTTTAGCTCAAGAGCCCGTGCAAGTGCCTGGCACGGTGGATACAGGAGCGGGCGCTGTCGGCCCTGACCTTGCGATACAGCTTGCCGCAGTGTTTCTTCACCGTGTTGATTGAGATGCCTAGCTTCGCAGCGATCTCCTTGAGCATTGCTCCGCGTTCCAGCAGCGAAAGGACCTCGGCTTGACGGGGACTGAGCTTGGTCATTGGCAGTGGGAGTGTTCATACCACACCGCCACGGCCGCCGCGCGGCTGTTCACCCTCAGCTTGTGGAAGGCTCGACGCCAATAATGCCCGACTGTGCCCTCTGCTATCCCCAGCTCGGACCCGATGGTCTTGTCCGTGGCCCCCAGCGACGCGAGCCGGATTACGCTTTCCTCCCGAGGGCTCAGACGCGGCAGTGAAAGGTGCACGGGCGGACATTGTAGGACCTAACGACACCGCTCGCGAGTGCGGTCTGAATATCACGACCGCGCTCGGGAACGGCGCCGGCGCCTCTGCCCCGACGAACCACAACCGTCCATGGACGAACCGCAGCTCTCCGGTCATAACGTAATCGTTCCACCAATGACTACCCGGGCGCGCGACGATGAGGCACACGACCGTGGCACCGAAGTCGGCTGACTCGCGTGCCTTGCGGAGCCAGTGTTTGATTTGGCGGTAGGGCGGATTACACCAACACGTCCCGGTCCACGGTTGCGCCAGACCATCGTCCGCCTTGGAGTAAAACCGCTCGCACTTCGCGTTCGACCTGGTCGCGCAGACGTCGAGGTCGAACGCGAACTCCGCGTCCAGGCGGTCGAAGAAATCCTGCGGAGTCTCCCAATCCTGGCGCTTCGAAGAATGGTGAACGGACAGCTTGTTCATTCTCCCTTCTCCCATCGGCCAGCCGCCCAGCCAGCGCGGCGACGCTCTATTTGCTTGGTCGGAGTCGGATCCTTGGCCCCTTTGGCGGCCAACATGGCCAAGAACTCGCCTGGGCTCGTCGGCCCGAGCTCGTCGGGCGGAGGCGCATAATGCACGGAGGTTTCGTACTGTTGTTGCGCCAGCTCCTGGCGTGTTGGTTTGGCCTTGGCCTCAACTGCAGTGGGCGGTGGCGATGTCTCAGATATTTGATTCTCCGGAGGTGCGGACTCAAGCGCGCTCTGGATTCTCGCGTTGAGTAACCTGCCGGCATCTTTGCGGGCCACAGCCTCTTTCTTCAGGTTCGTCATATGCTCCTTCACGAGTTGGGGATGCTTTTGGACTTGCCTCTCCCACAACGCCCATTGACTCACTGGTCTCATCCCTGGCTTCAGCAACGGCAGATAGTTCTTTGGGTCGGATTCCTTGGGATCGAGCCATTGCCGCAGTTCCTCGAGAATCTCAAGGCTCGATCCGATCTTCGATTCAGCGCCCTTGCGGGGCGCTGAATCGATCTGATCTGATCGATCAGGCTGAAGCGTCGGAGATTCCGACGCTTTGCCCTCAGCCGTCGGAGATTCCGACGCTTTGGGTTCGAGGACAGGCCGAACCGTCGGAATTTCCGACGCTTCACCATCCAGCCTTCGCATGGCGTCACGCAACCGTTCGCCAGCCAACTCCTCGTTGAGGTCCAGTTCATCGAACCAGGTCAGCTGGGCGTCATCTCCATCGACGGCCGTGCCCTGGCGCGCCAAGTGTGCTTCCTCGGCCGTAACCATCTCCCTCGACCTCCACGTCATGCTGTCCGTGTTCAAGCGCACCTTGATCCGCCGGCCGTTAGTGGGCAGCACTTCGATTATCCCATTGGCGACCAACTCATCGAGCGCGCGGTCAATTTCTTGACGGTTTGTCCCGCAGTGGATTGCGAGATTCGCCTTGTCGCGGAAGGTTACCTTCAGCGTCCGGCGGAGAAGCCCTTCATCGAATAGGAGCGTGGCGAGTTTGAAAGCCGCCTTTGTTAGATCAATCCGGCGCAGCTCCGCGCGCACGTGGGCATTGACAGCCGCGAAGTCGATGCCGCGGCGGCCATCGCGGAAAATCGGATACGAGACAAATGGGCGCTTTGTGGATTGACTGCCGGCGGCGACGAGGGGAACGTCTTCGCCCGCCCTTCCCTGGGTGGAAACCTTATCCCCGCGCAGTCCCGTCACGGCTGCGCCCTCTTTTGTTTCGCTCACGCGGCGGCCTCCTTGTTTGGGGGCGGCGCGGGTTCCACGTGGAAATGGCCGCGCTTGTCCACCAGGACGCGGCCGCCGCGCAGCAGTTCCTGCAGGAGCAACATGGCGCGGGCAATCACGTCCTGCTCAAGAATGCTCGACCGGGCGGGGTAGCGGGGCGGGTTCGTCATGTTCGCGGCCAGGAACTCGGCGACGAGCGGGACGGTGGTTTTCAGTTCCTTGCCGATGCGCACGAAACCCAAACGCTTCGCCGGCGAGCCCTTCGTCATCCGCCTGCGCACGACGTGCGGCTCGACGTGCCACAGTCGGGCCACGTCCTCGATGCTGAGGAGTTTTTCCGGCGGCATCGGCGTGATGGTTCAGGCCGCCTGTTCGCGCTGAATCTTTTCGAGTGCGGCCTGTGCGAAGAACTCGTTGCGCTTGAGAAAGCGTGCTTTCAGATGCTGTGCGATTGTCCTGGAGCGCAGTGGATCGATTCGGAGATACCAGACTACGTTCCGGGGTTTTCGTTTTGCCGTTTTCATTGGTGCAATAAGGCGACAGAAAGGCTCACAAGGTCAAGCTTGCAATTCGCTTGCATATGCGTGCGCCTTTCTGCACCGTCCAGGGGTGGTTCAAACCAAGCGCAAGAGCGGGATCGGCAGGAGCGCCCGAGGACCGAAGACAACCCGATTTCACATAAGGCTCGAACCGGAGTTGCTCGCGAAAATCAAGAAACGTGCATCCGCTCTCGGCCTGGATGTGAACCAGTACATCGCCAGCTTGGTCAGAGTCGATCTTGCTGGCGGGGGAGCGCTACTTGTAGTCGAAAAGGAACTGAGCCCTGAATTCGTTGCCTCTGTGACCGCCCTCCAGGCCAGCGTCCAGGCCCTTTCTTCAGCAGGCAAAAAGCGGTCTCGTCTAGCTAAGGCCGCCACCACTGAGGCTCCATCATGGGAGAAAACGTACCTCGCTAAGTCTCAGGATTTGCTCCAGACGGCGTTCGCCATGGAGGACCCGCACGCCCTTGGTCTGATACAGAACTTTCTTCGTTCCGGAAAGGCCGCGCTGGACCAGTTGGAGGAATACATGCAACGGAAATACCTCGACCCGCAACCTTCCAAGCTTGAGATACAGAAATGACCCGCTCCCCGCACAGCTTCACCGTTCGGGAGGGCATCGCGAAGATCCGCGTGTGGCGCAATTTCTCCCATCGCGCCACCAACGGGAAGGTGTCCCGGGCCTGGGAGTTTGAGTATCGCGACGAGTCGGGCAATCGCCGGCGCTGCAACCGAGCCAAGCGCGAGGAAGCCGAGGCCGAGGCCCGCAAGATCGTCAAGCGTATGGCGCACGGCGCCGGCGCCATGTGGACCAGCGAAGAGACGGCCGCATTCCGCGCCGTGAAGGTCAACCTGTGCGGCTTCAACATCACGCCCGAGGCCGCAACGTGGGAGTATCGGCGCGCGCGCCAGGTCCTGGCGGCCGTCGGCGTCGATTCCATCGAGGAAGCCGCACGGTTCTACGTCACCCATCACCGCGGCGGCGTCGCCGACAAGACCCTGGTGGACGTCGTCGAGGAGCTGCTGCAGGTGCGTGAACGCGACGGCGCCGGCGTCCGGCACCTGGCTGACTTGAAAAGCCGGCTCAAGCGGTTCGTCGCCGACGCAGGGTGCAAGCTGGCCCAGCTCACCGCGCCGACCATCGAGGCCTGGCTCGCGAAGCTCACGACGGAAAAGCGCACGCGGAAGAATTACCGCGCCGCGCTGTCGAACCTGTTCACGTTCGCCCGGGCCCGCGGTTACGTCCCGCAATCCTTCGACCCGATGAAGGCCGTGGCCGTGCCGAAGCTGGCCAAGCCAAACCCCGGCGTGTTCAAGCCCGAGGCGATGAAGCTGCTGCTGGCGCATTGCTCGGATTCACTCCTGCCGGTCCTGGCGATCGGTTGCTTCGCCGGCCTGCGACAGTCGGAGATTCTCCTGTTGGACTGGTCGGACGTGCATTGGAAGGAAGGCCGGATCCGCGTGCCCGAGGAAGGCAAGACGGGCGGACGCCTGGCGCCGCTGCCTGACAACCTCCGCGCCTGGCTTGAACCCCTGAGCGGGACCGGGCCCGTCGTGAAGCTGTCCGCCAGCGGCGTATCGAAGGCCATCGCCCGGACTGTCACCAAGGCCAACTCGGCGCTAAAGAGCCAGGCGAGCCGCTGGACGATTGCCTGGCCACACAATGGCCCCCGGCACTCCTACGCGAGCTATAGGTGCGCCCAGGCGCGCGACGTGGCCCTTGTGAGTGACGAGATGGGACACGACATCGGCCAGTTGAAGCGGTTCTACCGGAACCAGCGCGTGACACCCGAGGAAGCCGCGTCGTGGTTCGCCCTGGTCCCCGAGCGGGCCAGCAACGTCCTGGAGTTCGATTTCGCCAATGATATTGCGGGGTCAAAAGTACCCCGCAATCGGCAACAGGAGGCCTGAAAATGCGTCGAGTCATCCCCGTTTTTTCCCATGCCGACCCGCGGACGCTCGGAAACCCACGCCAATTTGACATGTGGTTTGGGTTCGATTCCCGTCGCCCGCTCCACCGATCCTGATAACGGATGAGCGTTCAGGGTTGGGGGCGGGTCGGAGGTAGTTCCCACTCCACACCAGCCCGGTCTTATGTCTGTTTCGGCCCGCTGTGCGCTTTGGCGCTGGCTGCGCCACTGCCCGCCTTCGCCGATCAGGCCGAGGAAGGGCATAGCTTGGCTTTGAACGCCGAGAACGATGGCCCTCTGGACAAGGACCGGCACTACACCGCCGGCACGCACCTCACTTATTGGTCGGCCGACAACGCCATGCCCCGGTGGCTCCACCGCTTCTCGGAGTGGCTGCCTGCCGCCGGCGTCCGGCCCGCCGCGCACAAGGTCGGCCTCGAAATTGGCCAGGAAATCTTCACCCCGGTTAACCTCACCACGACCGAGGTCGTCGTCGACGACCGGCCTTACGCGGGCTGGCTTTATCTGGGAACAAGTCTGCGCCGGCGCGGTCCCGGCCTGGGCGATTGCCCTGCCATGGAAAGCATCCGCCTCGATCTGGGGATCGTCGGGCCCTCGTCTCTTGCACGGCAAGCCCAGTCCATCGCCCATGATGACGACCCCAGAGGTTGGGACAATCAACTCGACGACGAATTCGGTTTCGCCCTCCGTTACGAACAACGTTACCTCTTCGCGGCACGGAGCACGGGAGGCTGGGGGGCGGACTTCATCCCCGCCACGCATTTCAGCCTCGGAAACGTCGACACGCACTTCGGCCTCAAAGCGCTGGTGCGCGGCGGCGTCAATGTCCCCGATGAGTTCGAGACGCCAGCGGAACGAACGCCTCCGCGCTGGGGCGCCTACCTGTTCGCCAGCGCGGATGGGCGCGTGGTCGGGCGAAACATTTTCCTGGACGGCAACACGTTTCGAGACAGCCACCATGTCGACAAGGAAACTTTCGTGGCCGACCTGCGCGCGGGGTTGGTCGTCGTCCTCAAGCGGGTTGAACTGACTGCTGCCATCGACTGGCGCACGCCGGAGTTCGAGGAACAGTCGAGCTGGGACGCCTTCACCTCAGCCACGGTGCGATATAAGTTTTAATATTCCGCGCGGGACCACACATGCCCACAACGATGCTATTGCCAAAACGGTCCACCCCCAGGCTGGCGGCCAAATCCTCAGAAGAAACGGTGTAGCTGTAGACGGTGTCGAGATTGAACCCGATCCGTGCTGGAGGAATTCTTTACTCGCGAGTAAAGAAACGCTCCAGCAAAAGGAGGCCTAGAAGCGCCGCAGCAGTTGCCCAATAATCCCCGATCTTTCTAATGTACAGAATCTTCCGAACTAACAAGTTGTCGATGGCATATCCGGTGCTATGGCGTTTTTTAAGACGGCCACCGAGTCGGCGGTCCGAGAACAGATGGAAAAGCAAATCTGAATATGACCCGAATCAAAAACATGGTGCTGGTCAAACTTGGCATCCAGGCGCCGTGGCAACCAATCGTTCTGCGCCTGCTCCATCAGGCCTCTGGATGGGCTCCCGATGTCGTCACCCAGAGAGATTACAACCTCAAATGGCTGAGATTAACTGAAGGTGGGCAAGATGAGTAAAATACTTCTGGTTATTGGCAATCGGACCACTGCCCGCTGCCTGCAGGAGGCCTTGAATAGCGAGGGGCACGCGGTGGCGACAGAAACTAGCAAGGAGGCTGGTCTGGCCAGGGCACGAGCGGAGGATTTTGATCTCGCCATTCTTGCTCTGCCTTGGAAGGGCAACGCGAAACACCCCATCGCTCCGAATCCGACGGCGGGATTTCGAGTGATTCAACAACTTAGGAAATCCCGCGTCCGCGTAATCGCCATCACAACGCTGTTTGACGAAGATACAAGGGACCAGGCGACAAAGCTTGGGGCATACGAGTGCATTGAGCAGCCGACGGACTTGGAAGGCATGGAGCATCTTTTGGCAACGGTCCGCATGGCGCACTGGAATCATCCGCAAAACTACTTTCCTGGCGGTGGCATCACGCAGAAGAATCAAGAAACCGAAGCTCTGCTGCTTGATGAAATGGCACGTTTGCGCTCGGAACGAACCCTGTTTCTCCTCGCACTGGCGCTCTTCTGCCTGGGCAGCGTGGCGGTTGGCCTCTTTTGCTGCGTTCTTTCGTCGTATTTCCGCTGGCAGTTAGCCCTGCCCATTGCCCTTCTCATACTGGGTGCTGGCCGCGCAGCGCGACATTTCCTGGCCCTCGCACGTGATAACGCAGCCGAGCTTGAGCGCCTTCGCACCAGGGTGCTTAAACACTCCGGGAAGTTTGGGCAGGATGCCGAGCAGGCCCCTGCCGAAGCGGATGGCGACAAGATCGCGCACTAAGAGCGCACCGGTTCATGGGTTTCTTCCGTGCCGCCGAGCAGTTCCGGAAGGAAGCAGGCAATCAAGGCCGCCGGGAGGAACAGGAAACCCGCGTAAAGCAAGGTCAGCCGGTAGTCGCCGACTGTGGAGAACAAGCCAAAGAAAACCGTGCCGCCGGCGGCGACGATGCGGCCGATGTTGTAGCTGAATCCGGCGCCCGTGGTTCGCAGCAACGTGGGAAAGAGCGGCGGCAGGTACATCGTGAACAGCGCGAATAATCCCTGGAAAAACCCCGGCACAGCCAGCCACCAGCAGAGCGCGGCGTGGCCGCGCGGGACGACGTAGGTGACCGTCGTGGCCACAAAATAGCCCACGCACATCACCGCGATGGTTTTGCGAAAGCCGATGAGACGCGCCACGCAGGCCGCTGAGAAGTTTCCCACGATGGAGGCCACTATCACGATGAACATCGCTTTGTTCGCCAGCTCGGACTTCGCGACCGGCGTCCACGACAGGACCTCCGGCAGGTTTCGCAAGTGGGCTTGATGCCAGAACATGAAGGCCCAGTGCGCCGTGAGGGACGCGGCACAGACCAGCACCACCAGCGTCGTGGTCCGCCTTGCTTGCCCTCGAAACAAGTCGGCCAGCGCCGGTTCGCGGTCGCGCGCCTGGGCTTTGGCCGTGTGCCATTCCTCCGGCTCGGGCACGGCCCGGCGAATCCACAGCACGAGCAGCGCGGGTAACACGCCCACCAGAAACAGGTAGCGAGGCGGCTGGTGGGCCATGAGCTGGTTTGCGGCTACGGCCAGCAGAATGCCGACGTTCACGCCAGTTTGCAGGACCGCCGCAATCCACGGGCGCCAGCGTTTAGGCCAGGTTTCGGACAGGAGCGACGCCCCTACGGCCCATTCGCCGCCGATGCCCAGCGCCGAGAGGAATCGAAAGATGAGCAGGTGCCACCACGTTTGCGCGAAGTACGAAAGCCCCGTGAACAACGCATACGTCAACACCGTGAGGCACAATGCGCGGCTGCGTCCGATGCGGTCGCCGATGCGTCCAAAGAAGCCGCCCCCGAGCGCCCAGCCGAAAAGAAACGCTGCCTGAATGATCGAAGCGTGCTGGCCCACGCTGGGGTCGGTGGTCGAGCCGATCCGAAGCAACTCCGCGACGAACGGCAACGCCACCAGCGTATAGAGGTGCATGTCCAGCCCGTCGAACGTCCAGCCCAACCACGCCGCGATGCCGGATTTCCATTGTTGCGGCGAGAGCTTGCGTTCGCGACTTGCGACGGCGCCGGGGGAAGCTTCGAGTGGAGCGGCAACGGAAGGCGCCGCTTTCACTCCTTTTCCTCCTTGTCCAGCGGCGTGACGGGATCAATCCAAATCCAGCAGATTGCACCCAGGAAGTATATGATCGAGGAAATGAGGAACGTCAGGTGCCAGTCGCGGCCGGTGTATTCCAGCACCTTGCCCACCACGTACGGCCCGGCGACGCCACCCAGGTTGCCCATCATGTTCATGCTGCCGGACATCGTGCCGGCGTACTTGCCGCCCACGTCCATGCACGTGCTCCAACTGCCGGGCATGGTGAGGTCATTGCAAAAGCTGGCCATCCCCATCGCCAGCATCGCCAGCAGGGCATCCTTGATGTAGTACGACGTCATCAGCAAAGCCGCCGCGCCGGTGAAGCCAATGAAGGCAAACGTACGCCGGACTCTCACGACGTCAGCCCCTTGGCGCAGCAGCAGGTTGGAGATCGCGCCCGCTGTGAGCGAGCCGAATCCGCCGAGGAGCAGCGGAATGCCCGCCAGCGCGGCGGCCAGCACCGTGACGGTCATCGCCGGGCTCATGGAGCTTTCGAGCAATTTCGCCAGCCAGCCCATAAACGGGTTGGATTTGATCTCCATGCCGCGTACCGACTTCAAGTATTCCGGCAGCCAGGTGATATAGAAATACCAGCCGTAGCTCAGACAAAAATATTGAACCCAGATCAGCCACGAGGTGCGACGTGTCACCAGTCGGCGCCAGGGAACATCGCCGTGTCCCTGGACGTTTTGTTCGTTTTCTTTGAGCAGTTCCAATTCGGCGGCATTGACACCCTTGTGATCGCGCGGATTGTCCCGGAACCAAAAGTAGAACACCACCGTCCAAACCACTCCCAGGGATGCGAACACGAGAAACGCCTGTCGCCAACTCATGAGCGACACCACCATCACGACCAGCAGTGGCGTGATGGCCCCACCCCAGCGCGCCCCCATCCAGAGGATCGCCTGCGTCTGCGTGCGTTCGAGGCTCGGTAGCCAGGCGCTGAAGGCCTTGGTCAGATTCGGAAAACAGCCGGCCTCGCCGGCGCCGAACAGGAAGCGAGTGATCCACATCGAAGTGTAGTTCCATGCCCATCCGGTCGCGGCGGTGAAAAAGGACCACCAGAGCACCACGCGCACCAGCACCTTGCGCGGTCCGATTTTGTCGCCCATCCACCCGGTGGGGATTTCAAACAGCGCGTAAGCCAGCGCGAAGGCGGAGAAAATCATTCCCTTTTGTCCGTCGGTGAGATGGAGGTCGCGCGCGATGTCCGGCATGACCTGCGAGATGCACACGCGGTCGATGTATTGAACGACGGCGAGAACAATCGCGAAACCGATCAACCAATAGCGCGTGCGCGTGGGCCTCATGGAGGCGACCGGCGTGGCAGGACTAGGCCGGTCCTGGCGGTTTTCAGCGGTGGGCACGGGCGAAGTGTAACGATTTGCGAGCGGCTGTAAATGGTGGCGCGAGGGCTTGAACGTTGAACGTTGAACGTTGAAACGTTTTCACAGACTTACGTTGGCCTGCTTTGACATGGACAATGGTCCGCGCTTCCAGCGCCGGTCATCCTCGGCATTGCCTCGCAGCCGCCCATGAATTACGCTTGCGTTCATCGTGAGCGAAGGCGGAAGCCCGGCTGCCGCCGCTAAGCCCTCCTTCCTCACCACAACATGAGCAAGCCTGACACCGACCAACTCCTCGATCCCGACGCCATCTCGCGCGCCGAGTCGCTCGGCTTCAATGCCCGCTTCATCGTCGAGGGTTACATGGCCGGCGAACATCAGTCGCCTTACCGGGGCTTTGCCATCGAGTTTGCTCAGCACCGCGAATACACCCACGGCGACGACCCGCGGCACCTGGACTGGAAGGTCCTCGGCCGCACCGACCGCTATTACATCAAGCAATACGAGCAGGAGACCAATTATGTCGCCCACGTCCTTCTCGACGGCAGCGAGTCGATGAAATACGGCTCGGGCAAGCTGACCAAGCTGCATTACGGCAAGATGATTGCCGCGTGCCTGGCTTACCTCATCTTGCACCAGCGCGACGCCGCCGCCCTGGCCCTGTTCGACACGGAAGTGCGCGATTACTCGCCGCGCTCGGACAACATGGCCACCATCCACAAGCTCATCGCCAAGCTCGCTGCCTTCGAGCCGCGCGCGCAGACGAGCATCGCCACGGTCCTCCACGACATGGCCCGCCAGCTTCGGCGCAAGGGCATCGTCATTCTCATCAGCGACTTTTTTGACAACGAGGAGAAGGTGCTCGACGGCATCCAGCACTTGCGGTTTGGCGGCAACGAGGTGGTGGTGTTCCACGTGCTCGATCCGTACGAACTGGAGTTTCCCTTCACGGGCCTCGTCGAATTCGAAGGCCTGGAACAAATCCCCAAACTGCTCACCCGCCCATCGGAGATACGGAAGAGCTACCTGCGCGAGATGGAAGCGTTCCGCTTGCGCCTGCGCGACGGCTGCGAGCGGAACAATTGCCACTACACGCTCATCAACACTGCTCAGCCATTGCACGAAGTGCTGAGCGCTTATCTGGCGTTCCGATTGCGCACGACGACAAGGTAGTCCCCGGCTCAGTGAACCGCAGAACGCGGATAATCGCAGATGTTTATTGGGGAGGAATTCGGAGAGGATGATCCTCTTTGAAGGCGAGCCCGCCCGTTTGCCAAAGCTCATCTTGGGTCATATCTGCGTTCATTTACGTTCATCTGCGGTTTCTCTCGTTTGAGCCGCGGTCCCGGTGGAGGAAGGAGTGCTGATTTCGAATCAAAAGTTCCGCAACAAATCTGTCCCCACAACACGTCCCTTCTTGGCATTCCGCTTCCCTTCGGTCGCGATGCCGGTAAGCTGCGCCGCAACCAAACCCGGTGGCCGAACCCAGAACACAGCCCGAACCGCGGCCGACCCAGCCCAGGCTGCTCCCGGCGCTCGGAATTTTCAGCGCCACGATGCTCGTGGCGGGCGGAGTCATTGGCTCGGGGATTTTTCGGAAGCCGGGAGTGATGGCCGAAAAACTGGGTTCGCCGGAGCTTTTGCTGGCCGTCTGGCTGGTGGCCGGAGTCATCTCGCTGCTGGGCACGTTGAGCAACGCTGAATTGGCCGGGATGATGCCCGAGACCGGCGGGCAATATGTCTACCTACAGCGGGCGTACGGACCTTTCGTCGCGTTCCTCTACGGCTGGGCTTTGTTCGCCGTCATCCAATCAGGGTCCATCGCCGCCGTGTCGTACGTCTTCGCGGAGTATGCGACGCAATTTGTCCATTTGCCGGTGGTGGGCGAGTCGCTGGCAGGGCTCAAATGGCACTTGCCGTTCATCGGGGACATCACGCCGTTCAAGGATATCGGGGTCAAAGGTCTGGGCGCAGGCGCCATTCTGCTGCTGACGCTCGTGAATTACCTGGGGGTTCGGTTTGGCGGGCTGGTCCAGAACATTTTCTCGATCGCGAAAATGAGCGCGATGGTCGGGTTGGCCTTGCTGGTCGTCTTGTCGCCGGGAGTGGGACGCGTCGCGAATCTCGCGATGGACAGCGGAAACATCCGGCCCGCAGGACTGATGTGGTGGGTGGCGGTGGCTGCGGCATTGCAAGGAGCATTCTGGGCGTATGACGGCTGGCACAAGATCACCTATATCGGCGGGGAACTGAAATCGCCCCGGCGCGATCTGCCCCGAAGTCTGATTCTGGGCATCCTGCTGGTCACCGGACTCTACTTGCTCATGAGCCTTGTGTACTCTTTCGTCTTGCCAATCGACCAGATGGCGCAGTCGAAGCTCGTCGCGGCCGATGTGGCGGAGCGCTGCTTCACGGGCGGTGGAAAATGGATTGCCGCCGCGGTGATGCTCTCCACGTTCGGCGCGGCCAACGCGATCATCCTCACCAGCGCGCGAGTCTACTATTCGATGGGCGGGGGAGGCATGTTCCCGGCGTTCCTGGGCGGGGCGCATCCGCGCTTTCACACGCCGGCGGCGGCGCTGGTGGTCCAGGCGATCTGGAGCATCGCGTTGTTGTTCAGCGGCACCTTCGACACGTTGACGGACACGCTGATTTTTGTAAGTTGGTTTTTCTACGCCGCGAACGCGTGGGCCGTCGTGGTCTTGCGGCGGCGCGAGCCGAACGCGCCACGGCCATTCAAGGTGCCCGGGTATCCGCTGGTGCCGGTGGTGTTCGTCGCCTTCGGGCTGGTCTATCTCGTGTTGACGCTGTGCAACGACGTGGCCGCCTATCGCAAGGCCGCGGCCGCCGGCCAGCCGGCCCTGCTGAATTGCGCGCTCGGTACGGCACTCGTGCTGGCTGGAACGCCGATCTATTGGTTCTATCGAAGGAAGAAAAAAACGAGTGGGGCGAGTGAGTTGGAGCGCGCGTCCGGTGCTGAAGCCCCAAGCGCCAAACTCTAAGGGCCAAATCTCAAACGGCGGCTGACACGCTCGCTGTCGGCGCCTGATCGGCCGACAACATCAAGCACTCAACCGCGTCAACCCTTCGCGTCTTTCTCCGGCGCCTGCGGCTTTTGTTCGGACGCCGGAACCGGTTCGCTCACTTCCGTCTCGATGCGACAAACGTCGTAGTCACCGCATTGCTCGAGCAATGCGTAGTCGACGATGACGGGAGTCACCTTGTCCTCGGCCACGGTGAGGGTCAGGTACCTTCCGCCTCGTTCGATCATGAACTTGGAACTGCCCGGAACTGTGACGACACGCAGTCTCTCGGCCACGGGCGCGCCTGTCTCGTTCGGCAGCAGTCGGTACTTCTTGCCGGTCTTCACGCCGATCACGGCCAGGAGGTGCGGCTGTTGCTCTGCGTCCGGCTTGTAGACGCGGAAGGCGGCGTTGGGTTGTTTGGCGGAGAATTCGACGTACCCGTTATGTTCGTCGCCCGCGCCCACGGACACGGTGCACGCTGCCTGCGATGTTTGGGTGGTGCCGGCCCGCAGTCGGCACTCGGTGCAGAGGAGAAGAGCAACACCCGTTGCGCTGGCCAGGAGGAATGGTTTCATGCTTGGTGCTGTTGTTGACGGTTCGAACTCGCGTTGGGCTCCTTGCATGGTTGGTTGATGAAATCCGTTTCTCCGCGAGTAAAGGTTGATTACCAGCCCGGCTTCTCCGGCAGGCAAGCATCAAATTCCCGAACCAGCGCCGCTTCGTAGTCGCCCGCGTACGTCCCTTTCTGGAAGCGGTCGAGTGCTTCGCCGAAGAACCGTTCCCAGCTTTTCTCCTCCGCACCGGGGTTGATCGGGAAAAAGAGTGCGCCATTGGACCGGGCGGCTTTGAAGTCGCCGGGGGCGTCGCCCACCATGAGAATGCGCTCGGCAGGGTATTTGCCTTTCGCGGCGAAACTGAGGTGCTCGGTCTTGGTGCCCATTTCCTGGCCCGCGATCATCTTCACGAAGCGGTCGATGCCGTGCTCGGCCCACTCGCGCTGGAGCGCCTCGGCGGGCGTTTGCGAAATGCACATGGCGTCGGCGAACTGGTTCAGCTTCACCAGCGAATCGTGCACAAGCGGGAACGGGGGCACGCCGTGAACGATGTCTTCGATGGTCCTGTTGACCGCGTCGGACCAGACCTTGATGAGTTCGAGGCTCTTGTTGCCGCCCTTGACCTCGGCATTGAGGGTCGCGTTGCCGAGTTTGGTTTCGCGTTGGACCCACGCGTCGAGGCCGGTGATGTCGGGCATCTTCACGCCGCGGGCCTGCACGGGCGGGCGGGCGCCGAGCAGCCTTACGGCCTTCGAGAGCGCCGGAAAGCGGTTGGCGCCGCGGTCCTTGGAGTAAAGGTTGACGAACTCCCAGACTTCGCGGGCGTATTTGCTCACGGCCTGGAGGCGGAAATGCTTGATGAACATCGGCGCGAAGCACTCCTTGTGTTTGATCTCCATGCTGTCGAACACGCAGCCATCCGAGTCGATGCCGATGAAGAATTCCTTCGTCGGCTTGAAGTCGCGCAGCACCTGGGCAGGGTCACTCATAAGAATTGGTGGAGTGAGTACGCGGCGAATCTGCGATGGAGTCAAACACGATTTCGGCGCCGCCAAAGCAGAGGGTGCCTGCCCTGGCCGCGCAGCGACGGGATGTTACTTTTGCCGCCCGTGTTGGGAGTGGATTGACGGGAGCGGCACTTGCGGCTACTCCTGTGCCCGGTTTCAACACGCATCGACGACCACTCGAATTCATGGCAACGCATTGGCAAGGCGTGTTCCCCGCGGCGACCACGCAATTGAAGAAGGACCAGTCGCTCGACCTTGACGCGACGGCGCGGCATCTCGAAGCACTCATCGAGTCAGGCGTCACCGGGCTCATCATGCTTGGGTCGCTGGGTGAGAACCAGACGCTCGACCCTGAGGAAAAGCGCCAGGTGCTTCGCGCGGCCGTCGAATCGGCGCGCGGGCGCGTGCCGGTGCTGAGCGGCGTGGCGGAGCCGAGCACCGGATTGGCGGTCCGTTACGTGCGCGACGTGGAGAAGCTTGGCGCCAGCGGCCTGATGCTCATGCCGCCGATGAGTTACAAGGGCGACTCGCGCGAGACCCTTGCTCACTTCCGGACAGTGGCCCAGGCCACGGGCTTGCCCATCATGATTTACAACAACCCGATCAGCTACGGGAACGACATCACGCCCCAGATGTTCGCTGAACTGGCGGAGGTCAAGAACTTCGTCGCGCTCAAGGAAAGCTCGGGCGATACCCGACGGATCACCGACCTGCACAACACGGTTGGCGGCCGTTACGCCCTCTTCACCGGCGTCGACAACCTGGTGCTGGAATCGGCCATTCTCGGCATTGACGGCTGGGTGGCGGGCACGGGCATCGCGTTCCCGCGCGAGAACCAGCATCTCTGGGAGCTGACGCGGCGTGGCGAATGGGAACAGGCGCGGGAGATCTATCGTTGGTTTACGCCCTTGCTGCACCTGGATGTCCACGTCCATTTCGTGCAATACATCAAGCTGGCCGTCCAGGAATGCGGCCTGGGTAGCGAATGGGTGCGCGCTCCGCGCCTGCCAATCACCGGTGACGAACGTGAGCGGGTGCTGAAGATCATCCACGACGGGATCGCCAAGCGGCCCAAGATTCCAAAGTCCAGATAGCCACCCAACCCGGAGACCTTCGCAACGCATGACCGAAGTCTCCGCTCTTCCCGCCCGCCACCCGCGCGGGCTCTACACCCTCTTCTTCACGGAAATGTGGGAGCGGATGAGCTTCTATGGGATGCGCGCGTTACTCGTGCTGTTCATGACCGACCAGATATCGAGCGGCGGCATGGGGCTGACGGAGAAAATGGCGAACGCGGTCTACGGGCTCTACACGGCGGGGGTTTATCTTTCAGCACTGCCAGGTGGATGGGTGGCCGATCGGTTGCTGGGCGCCCAACGAGCGGTTTGGATCGGTGGATGGCTCATCGCCGCCGGCCATTTCACGCTGTCCATCCGCTCGACGACAGCTTTCTTCCTCGGCCTGATGCTCGTGGTTCTGGGCACCGGTCTGCTCAAGCCGAACATCAGCGCCATGGTGGGCCGGCTTTATCCGGAAGGCGGCGCGCGGCGCGACTCGGGTTTCACGTTGTTTTACATGGGCATCAACATCGGGGCGTTCCTCGGCCCGCTTGTTTGCAGCGCTCTCGGTGAAAAGGTCAACTGGCATTACGGATTCGCCGCCGCGGGCGTCGGCATGGTTGCAGGTTTGATTACATTCCACTTCACGCGCGGCAATCTCGGTGACGCCGACCGGGCTCCCGAGCAATCCAGCCCTTCTCCCACTTTGGACTGGAGCATTATCGGTCTCGTGCTGGCTGGGCTGGTGGCTGCTTTTGCCTTGGTCGCAGCCGGAGTGATCCAAATCAATCCCGTTTTACTCGGTCAATACACTGTGTGGCTCATCGCTGCAATGGCAGTGCTCTACTTCGTGTGGGTCCTTGGCTTTGGGGACCTCGATTCGATCGAGAAAAAACGGGTCATCGTCATCGCCGTGCTTTTCCTCGCCTCGGCAATGTTCTGGTCGGGATTTGAGCAGGTCGGCTCGTCATTGAACCTGTTCGCGCGGGACTATACGCAACGGTACCTCGCGTGGTTCAGTTGGGAGTTTCCTGCGGGATGGCTGCAATCGGTGAATGCGCTGTTCGTCATTCTGTTGGCCCCCGTGATCGCTGCACTTTGGCTGTGGCTGGCAAAGCGGGAGATTGCGCCGTCGCTGCCAGTAAAGTTCGCCTGGGGGTTGCTCCTGCTGGCGGCGGGGTTCCTGGTCATGGTCGGTGCCTCGGAGCGGGCTTTGAGCGCCGGCAAGGTGTGGCCGACATGGCTCATCGCGACTTACTTGTTGCACACCATTGGCGAGCTTTGCCTCAGTCCGGTCGGCCTTAGCTCCGTAACAAAGCTTGCGCCGCCGCGTTTGGTCGGCCAGATGATGGGCGTCTGGTTCCTCGGTACGGCCCTGGGAAATCTCGTCGCCGGGCTGTTCGCCGGCGAAGTGACGGGGGACAACGTTGCTGCAATGCCCTCGCGCTTTTTGCAGGTTGTCATGACCGCCGGTGGCGCGGGACTGTTGCTGCTTGTTTGCTCCAAGCCTATTCGCAAGCTCATGGGCGGGGTGAACTGAATGAAGCCATGAACTGGAGAATCGGGATCGCAATGGGCTCGGCATTCGTTGCGCTTGCGTGGGGCCGTCCAGTTACCGGCGCGGCTTCCGATGCCGTTGGGCCCGTGCCTGACGCGGTGCGCCGCGAGTTCAAGCTCGCGCCGTTCTACGAGAAGTTCATCGACCTCGACGGACTGCCGGTCGTCGGCTCGACGAACGTTTCGGACTACGCGATGCGCGAGGCGGTCTGGATTGTGCGGCAGATGCTCCCAAACCGCGCCGACATTCTCCACGCGCTGGCCAGCAACCACGTTCGACTGGCGGTCATGGCGTGGAACGAATTCACCACGGACGTGCCCGAGCACAGCGACCTGGAATCGAAGGTTTACTGGGACCGCCGCGCCCGCGGTCTGGGGGCCACGCCGCGCCGGCCCGCGGTGAGTTGCGCGGAGGAGAATCTGCTTGGGTACCCCGGCGACCCGTATGCGACGGAGAACATCTGCATCCACGAGTTTTCGCACGCCATTCACGAGATGGGCATGAGCCGGATTGATCCGAGCTTCGACAAGCGGCTGCGCGCCGCCTTCCGGGCGGCGAAGGACGCCGGCTTGTGGAAGGGCACGTACGCCGCGTCGAACCCGATGGAATACTGGGCTGAGGGCGCGCAAAGCTGGTTCGACAACAATCGTGAGGACGATTCGCTCCACAACCACGTCAACACGCGTGCCGAATTGAAGGAATACGACCCGGCCCTGGCGAAGCTCTGCGCCGAGGTGTTCGGCGATCTCCCGTGGCGCTATCAGAAGCCTGCCGTCCGCGCACCCGAGGGGCGCGCGCACCTTGCCGGCTACGATGCGTCGAAGGCGCCTCGCTTCCAATGGCGTTCGGCACCTGCAACAGACAAGCCGCGCGTGCTTATCCAGACGGAGGTCGGCGACATCGAAGTCGAAGTCGATGCGCGACGCGCGCCCGTGACCGTGACGAATTTCCTACGTTACGTGCACGAGGGCTTCTTCAGCGACGGCTCGTTCTTTCGCACCGTGACGATGGACAACCAACCCTCCAACAAAGTGAAGATCCAGGTCATTCAGGCGCAAGCCAACCCGGCGAAGTCGAACGAGTTCTTTCCGCCCATCCCGCTCGAGCGCACGCGCGACACCGGCTTGCGGCATCGGGACGGCACGATTTCGATGGCGCGCGACGGTCCGGACACGGCGCAGGAGAATTTCTTCATCTGCATCGGTGACCAGCCGGAACTGGACTTCGCCGGTAAGCGCAACCCGGACGGCCAGGGCTTCGCGGCGTTTGGCAAGGTGACCAAGGGCATGGATGTGGTGCGCAAGATTCGCCAAGGCAGATCGGATGGCCAGACACTCACTCCGCCCATTCGCATCCAGCGGGCAATCCGGTTGAATTGATCCACCGGAACGCGCAGCATTCCGTGGAATGAAGCGAGTTCAAATCATCGACTCCCACACCGGCGGCGAGCCAACGCGCGTCGTCATCGCAGGGGCGCCTGACCTCGGCGGCGGCAGTGTCGCGGAGCGGCTGAAAGTCTTCTGGGAGCGGCACGACGCGTTTCGTTCGGCGGTCGTGAACGAGCCGCGCGGCTCGGACGTGCTGGTAGGCGCGCTGCTCGTCGAGCCGGCGGACAAATCGTGCGCCGCGGGCGTCCTCTTCTTCAACAACGTCGGCCCGCTTCAAATGTGCGGGCACGGCACCATCGGTCTCGTCGTAACCCTGGCACATCTCGGCCGCATCAAACCCGGCGAACATCGCATTGAAACTTGCGTGGGCGTGGTGACGGCGACGTTGCACGCGGACGGCAGCGTGTCGGTCACCAACGTGCCGAGTTATCGCAAAGCGAAAGACGCGACGGTGGACGTGCCCGGTGTCGGGAAGGTGAGCGGCGACGTGGCGTGGGGCGGGAACTGGTTTTACCTGGTCTCGCAGCACGACCAGTCGCTTGAATTGATGAACCTCGAGAAGCTCACGGACTTCACATGGCGCATCCGGCAGGCTGTGAACGCGCAAGGCTTTCCAGAAATCGATCACATCGAACTGTTCGGTCCACCGCGGACGCCGAGGGCTCACTCGCGCAACTTCGTGCTTTGCCCCGGCAAGGCCTACGATCGCTCCCCTTGTGGCACGGGCACCAGCGCCAAGCTGGCCTGCCTCGCCGCCGACGGGAAGCTGGGCGAAGACGAAGCGTGGGTGCAGGAAAGCATTCTCGGCAGTACGTTTACCGGCCGATACCGGCGTGAGGGCGACAAAATCATTCCGACGATCACGGGCACCGCGTATGTCACCGCGGAGGCAACGTTGCTGCTGGATGAACGCGACCCGTTCTGCTGGGGAATTGGGCAGTGAGTGAAGCTCAAAGCTCAAAGTTCAAAGTTCAAAAGAATGACCAGGCTCCAAATCCCAGTCGAGCTATGGCCCGCGAGCTTGGGCTTGGAGCTTTTCTTGGGCTTTACCTTTGCCCTTTAACAGCCCGTTCAAGTGCGCCGTGGAAAGGCGCGAAACTCCAGTGGGAGAGTAAGACAAACCCACCCGGCAACTGTCGCTCCAGCCGGTAGCAACCGAGGCGAGTGTGGAAGTAACGAAGCATTCGAAGCCCTCGGTGCAAAGGCCCGGTAGTACGCGGGTCCGCGAGCAAGCAGGCCGTAATGCGAATGAACATCGAACAGGTCCCGAAACCATGTGATGTGGACGCCGACCCAGCTTTAACGTGGGGAAGGCTGACACTGGGCAGGAAGCGAGCGAACAGAGCACTGTCCAGGTCCACCGGGGCATTGATGACGGCATGCTGGCAAGAGGAGTTCCGTGGCAACACGGGAAGTCCCAGTCGGAGGAGAGACTCCTCCGGACTTTGTGCGCGCATTGCGCCCCGTAACCTTGTAGAGCGGAGGGCGTCCAAGCGTTCGGCGCAGTGTGACCGCATTTCCCTTTGGTGCTCCGTTGCCCGCAGGAGAGATTGGTTCCGCACGCCGATAGTCGTATTGTTTGG
>Ga0134127_10000911_pt1 | contig 23529 bp, 20 predicted proteins | sample KB31753_FD_96459 | JGI IMG/M metagenome (GOLD analysis project Ga0134127, IMG submission 96459) | Terrestrial soil microbial communities with excess Nitrogen fertilizer from Kellogg Biological Station, Michigan, USA - KB3-175-3 | ecosystem: Environmental > Terrestrial > Soil > Unclassified ... | reverse complement strand
CGTGAAGGTCGCGATCCTGTATGCGTTGATCGGGCTCTTCCACTGGCTCTGCCGGCGTCCTTTTTTCCTGATCTCGACCGATCCGGACGCCGCGTATCGGGACGGCTGGCGGGTCCGGTTGTGGGACTTCCTTTTTTACGCCTCGTTCGGTGTCGTCGTCACCAGCTCGGTCCGGATCGCCGGCGTCTTGCTCGTGTTCTCGTACCTGATCGTCCCGGCGCTCGCCGGCATCCTGCTCGGCCGGACAGTGGCGCACAAGCTCATCATCGGCTGGGCCTTCGGCACGCTGGTCAGCGTAATCGGGATGACCGCGTCGGCGATCTTCGACTTTCCGACCGGAGCGACGGTGGTGTGCGCGTTCGGGCTCACGCTCATCGTGCTCTGGATCGCCTTCCAGGCAGCTCGGCCGGCGTCGGGGCGCCTCACGCCCTCGGCGTGACCCGGCGAATCTCTCGCGCCGTCTTCGTCGCCGCCGCGCTCGCGGCCGGCTGCGCGAGCCTGCCGCCCTCGCTGGCGATCGACTCCCCGGCTTCCGTGGCCGGAACCTGGCGCGGTCGTATGTCGGGCCCGCTCGGCAACGCGCCCGTGCTCGTGACGATCCAGGACGACGGCGCGTATCAGGGCATGCTCTTCGTCGAGCCCACATACCGCGAATTCTCGGGCGCGATCACGGTGGCGCGTTTCGCCTTCGAGGCGCGGTACCAAGGCACCAACGGCATCGGCCGCGTCACGCTCCACGAGGAGACCGGCCGGCGCGTCCTGCGATTCGTCAACGACGGTGGCGGCGGTGGCGCTGAGCTCACTCCCTCGCCGTAATCCGCTCTGGGCCCTGCTGGCGGGAGCGGCGGGACTTCTCGTCCTGACGCTGGCCGTGGTCGCCCTGCCGGCGGTCCCGGGCGAGCCAGCGGTTCGCGACTGGCTGCTGGGGTTCGCCACCCCTCCCGTCGTCGCGGCGTTCCGGGTGATCAATCACGCCGGGCACTGGCGCGTGCTCTTGCCGGCGTCGCTCCTGCTGTTCCTCGTCTTCCCGCAGGCCCGGCGTCGCTGGTGGATCTGGGGCGGGATGATGGTCGCCGCGCCCATCTGCGAGGGGCTGCTCAAGAACCTGATCGGACGGGCGCGCCCGGAGGAGGCCTCGATGGGGTTTCCGAGCGGCCACGCGACCGCCGCCTCGGCCTTCTTTGGCGCGCTCTTCTATCTGGCGGCGACGCTCTCGCCGCTGCCGCGCGCCCTCGTGCGTATCGGCGCCGTGGTAACGATCGTCCTGGTCGCGATCGCGCGTATCGTCCTGCGCGCCCACTGGCCGACCGACGCTCTCGCCGGCATCGCACTCGGCCTCACGCTCGCGTCGATTGCCGCCATGCTGGCCGAGCGCCTCGATAACGAGCGCCGCGAGTAGCCCTACTCGACCACTCCCAGCCGGCCGTTGTGCGAGCCCATGTACCAGAGCCGCCCGCTCGCGTCGACCACCATCTTGCGAATACCGACGTTCTGCGAGGGTAGATTGACGACTCGCATCTTCTCGGTCTTCGGATCGAAGCGCACGACGGTGTCGGTCTTGATCTCGTTCGCCCAGACCATGCCGCCGCCGTCGACGGTGACGGCATACGGTCCGCCGTCGCCGCCCGGTAGCTGGTACGTCTTCACGACCTTCATCGCGACGGGATCGAGCTTGGCGAGCTTGCCGTTGCCGTAGAGCGTGACCCACAGCGTCCCGTCGGGCGCAGCCGCCACGCGGCGCGGGAGCGAGCCGCCGCCCATGTCGACCTCGGCCATCTGCCCGCTCTTCGGGTCGAGCCGGCCCATCTTGTTGTCGCCCATGCGGCAGAACCAGACGTTGCCGGCATGGTCGAAGGCAAGCCCGTACGGGCCACCCGACGAGGGATATTCCTTGATCGCGCCCGTCTTCGTCTGCAGGCTGGCGACCTTGTTCCCGCTCTGCATGGTGAACCAGATCGTGCTCTGATCGTCCGTGATGATCAGGGTGTGCGGTCCGCCGCCGCCGGACGGCGTCTTGAACTCGGTCACCCGGCCGTTCGCCGGATCGAGTCGCCCGATCGTGCCGTTGCCGTTCCCGGTGGTCCACACCATGCCCTGCCGGTCCACCAGCAGGCCGTGCGGATGGTGGCCCGGAGGTAAATCCCACTCCTTGAAGCTCTGCGTCTTGGGATCGAACCGGGCGACCTTGTTACCGCTCATCACCGCGATGTAGATGCTTCCGTCGGGCGCGACGGCCGGATCGCGCGCGAAGCGCGGCGTGGGCACCGGCCACTCGCTCACCTTGCCGGCCAGATCCGGATGCGCGCCGGGGGTGATGCCGTAGTTGGAGCCGCCGGCGTGCGCGACGAGCGGCAGGGCTACCAGCAGCAGCGTTAGGCGCTTCATTTCACGTACTGATCGCGCGCGAGCGGCGTGCGCACCTCGGAGCCCGAGAAGAGCAGCGTCACGATAACCTCGATCGACGCGTTGCCCCCGAGCCCCTGGCAGCCGATGGCCGCGCGCGTCGGCTTGCCCCGGTCGCCGAAGAGCTCGACGAGCAGATCGGCCGCGCCGTTGATGACGCGAGGCTGATCGCCGAACCCGGGCGCCGAATTCACGAAGCCCAGCATGTGCACGAACTGCTGGACCCGGTCGAGATCGCCGAGAGCGTACTTCACCGCGGCGAGCGTCATGAGCACGGCGTAGCGCGCCGCCTCGTAGCCCTGGGCGAGCGTGAGGTCTTTGCCGACCACTCCCGGCAGATAGGGCTGGCCGCCCTTTCGCGGCGTGGTCCCCGAGAGATAGAGCAGGTTCTGAACCGGGAAGTGCGAGATGTAATGAGCGCCCGACGAGTTCGTCCGGTACAGGTCCTCGAGGTTCGGCAGCTCCAGGCCCAGCTTCTCGAGCTTCGCTTCGACGTTCATGCCGGTCTCCTCACCGCCCCAGATCGTCCCAGGCCAGGCGCGCCATGCGTCCAATCAGCTGATAGGCGCCGGCGAAGCCGGGGGTGCCGTCCTTCAGGGCTTCGGGAACGTTCGAGGTGTACGCGGACAGGATGAAGAGCGGCCGGTCGCCCTTGAAGATGATGCCAGCGTCGTTGTAGCAGCGGTAGCCCGTGCCGGTCTTGTGCGCGACCTTCGTGCCGAGCGGCAGGAGCGACGGCAACCGGGTCTTGAGCTTCTGCCAGGACAGAATGTCGAGACCGAGCCGGCAGAGCGCCGTCGTGCACTGAAGCCGCGCGGCCGCCGCGGCGTCGGTCGTGCCCTTGAGGATCTGCTCGAGCAGGAGGCCCTGGTCGTTGGGCGTCGTGGTGGTGACGCGGTCGAGTGTGTTGTCGGGCCCGGTCTTCGGCGGGATCCCGTAGCGATGAATCGTGCCGGTGAGGCCGACCGCCTCGGTGTAGCGCCGCACGTTCTCCAGGCCGACCTGATCGACGACGGTGCCCGTGCAGGTGTTGTCGCTGACGATGATCATCATGACCAGGTGGTCGCGCAGCGTGAGCCAGAATCCGGGCGTCAGGTGCTGGAACGTGCCGGAGTCGTTGTCCTGATATTTCGCGTCGATCGTCACCTTCTGATCGAGCGAAAGCTTGCCGGCGTGAACGGCCGCGAGCGCGGCCATCATGATCGAGATCTTCCGCGTGCTGGCCGACGGCACCGGAATGTCGCCGCGGCGATTGGCGCTGGCGCCCGTCGCCAGGTCTTTCAGGTACCAGCCCGCGTCGAATTCGGCTTGGTCGCACAGCTCGTCGAGCCGCTTCACCAGATCACGCATCGCCTGGCCTCCTCTATCGTCTCCGGATTCTCGCTCGGACGTCCAGGCCCGAACGATACCACGGCTTGACTGCCGTCGCGGGCCACGGGACAGTAGCCACGCATGACCTCGACCGAGCAGCTGATCCACGACACGACGATCGTCACCGCCGACCAGGCTGGCTCTATCCTCTACGACGCCGCATTGCTGGTGCGCGAGGGGCGCATTGCCGCGCTCGGACCGTCAGCGGAGCTCATGGCGAAGCACCCGGACGCCGAGCGTGTCGATGGACGCGGACGGGCGATCTTCCCGGGTCTCGCCAACACGCACACGCATCTCTCCCGCGTGCTGGCGCGGGGCGTCTACGAGGATCTCTCGCCCCCGCACACCCCGCCCTTCACCGGCGGCCTGGCGCCCCTGCCGCTCCCGGAGCTGACGCCGGACGAGGAGCGCACGATGGTGCTGCTGGGCGCCCTGGAGGCCATCCGCAGCGGCACGACGCTCGTGCTGGAAGAGAGCGCCGGGCTCGCCGGCTACGCCGGAGCTCTCCTGGACACGGGCCTTCGCCTCGTCCTCTGCGAGCGCGCCTGGGACCGGGCAGGCGCCTCGATCGGCCAGCCCGGCCCGTTCAAGCTCGACGCGGCGCTCGGTGACGCCGGGCTGGCGCGCATCGGAGAATTTCACGCGAGCTGGCATGGCAAGGGTGATGGGCGCGTGCAGGCTGGCGTGGCCGCGTGGGCGCCCGACATGTGCTCGCCGGGTCTGCTCGGCCGCCTGCGCAAGCTCCAGGAGGAGCTTGGCACGATCGCGACGGTGCACCTGAACCAGATCTGGGGCGAGGTGGCGGCCGTCAAGGAGCAACGCGGGTTGCCGCCGACCGAGTACCTGGCGCGCGAAGGCTTCCTTTCATCCCGGCTGGTGGCGGCGCACTGCCGCTGCATGACGCCGCAGGAAGAACAGGTTCTCGGCGGCTTCCGCGCCTCGGTGGCGTTCAACTCGGCGATCGCGGCGCGCCGCGGTCTCTCGCCGCGCGCCGACGAGCTCGAGCGCGCGGGCTGTCTCATGACGCTGGGCACGGACAACATGGCCGAGGACATGATCGAGGTGATGCGGACCGCGCTCTTCATGGAGCGGGTCCGCCGCGCCGACGGTCAGCAGCCCACCCCCGAAGAGATCCTGGTCTGGGCCACGCGCAACGGCTATCGGGCGCTCGGCATCCGCGACGGCGGCTGGCTCGCGCCGGGCAATCGCGCCGACCTGATCCTGGTCGATTTGAGAAAGCCGCACCTCACGCCCGCCCTGCGGATCGTCTCGTGCTTCGTGCACCAGGGGCTTGCGAGCGACGTCGAAGCGGTGATGGTCGATGGGCGGTGGATCATGCGGGATGGCCGGGTGCTGACGCTGGACGAGCGCGCGCTCGTCGCCGAGGCTGATCGCATCGCGCGCGCGGCATGGCGGCGGCTCTTCGAGCGGCGGCCCGAGCTTCCCCGCCCGGCCGGCTTCGATCTCGGAGGACGGTAATGCGGATCGCGACCTGGAACGTGAACTCGCTGAAGGCCCGCCTGGACAAGGTCGTGTGGTGGCTCGATCGCGCGAAGCCCGACGTGCTCCTGATGCAGGAGACGAAGCTCTCCGACGCCGACGCGCCCCGCGAGACCTTCCAGCAGGCCGGCTACGAGCTGGCGCACCACGGCGAGGGCCGCTGGAACGGCGTTGCGATCGCGAGCCGGGTCGGCATCACCGATGTGGTCAGCAACTTCGGCCAGCCGCTCGGCACCGCCAGAACGCCGGACATTCCCGACGACGAGCCGCTCGCGGAAGCGCGCATGATCTCGGCGGTCTGCGGCGGCGTGCGCATCGTGAGCCTCTACGCGCCCAACGGGCGCACGCTCGACTCGCCCTTCTATCAGGCAAAACTGCAGTGGTACGAGCGCCTCGCCCGCTGGCTCGCCGAAGCGCGCAAGCCCGGCGAGGCGGTGGCGCTGGGAGGCGACTTCAACATCGCCCCATCAGACGCGGATGTCTGGGATCCGGTCGCCTGCCACGGCGGTACACATGTCTCCGAGCCGGAGCGGCGCGCCTTCGCCAAGCTCTGCGCGTGGGGCCTCATCGACGTCTTCCGCGCGCAGCACCCCGACTCCCGGAAGTACACCTGGTGGGATTACCGCGCCGGCAACTTCCACAAGAACTTCGGCATGCGCATCGACCATCTCCTCGTCACGAAACCCGTCGCCGAGCGCACGATCTTCGTCGAGATCGACCGCGAAGCCCGCAAGGGCAAACCCATCCCCTCCGATCACGCCCCGCTCTTCATCGACCTCGACCAACCGGGCCACCCCTTCGACCCCGGCTGGACCCCCTCCGACAAGAAACAAAAGACACCCAAGTAACCGCGATCGCCGCCGTCCGCGCGAGGACAGCCCGCGCCCAGCCCCCGCGCCCGCGGCAACCGCGAAAGCTTACCAGTCGAGAGCGTTAGCCATCTGCCGCTTATGCCACCGCGGCTCGCCAAGGTAATGGAAGAGAGTCCGAGACATCTGCGTGTGCGCCACAAGCCCGTACTCCACGAGCACACCCATGCCGGCGTGCACTTCGTGCGCGGCATTGCAGACGTCGAGATAAGCCTCGCTCGCCACCGCCTTGGCCAGATGCACGCTCGCGGTGGCCGGGCGCCCGGTGTCGAGCTTCCAGAGCGCCTCCCACGTGGTCCAGCGCGCGCTGTCCAGGTGGTTGACGAGCCGGATCACGTGGTCCTGCACCCGCTGGAAGCGGCCGATGGGCACGCCGAACTGGACGCGGGCCTGCGTGTACGCGACGGACTTCTCGTAGACCGCCTGGCAGGCGCCCACGATGTATGCGCACAGGAGCGGCAGCGCCCGCTCCAGCGCGCGCGACAGCGCCGTCCAGCCCCGCTGGGCTTCGCCCAGAAGCGCGCTCGCCGGCACCACCACGTTGTCGAAGCTCACCTCGCATTGCCACGACACGAAACCCGGCAGCCGGCGCGTGGTGACCCCGCGGGCCTTCGCGTCGACGTGCAGGAGGCTCACGTCCGTCGGCCCCTCACCCGTCCGCACAGCCACCAGCAGATCGGTCGCCGACGTCGCGTCGGCAACGAAGAGCTTGGTGCCGTTCAGGACGTAGCTGCCGTTGCGCCCCTGCGGCGCGAGCGTGATACCGCCCGGCCCCCAGGACGCATTCGGCTCGGTGATGGCGACCGCCAGCACCCGCTCGCCGCGGGCCACGCCCGGAAGCATGCGCCGGCGCTGCTCTTCCGTCGCGCCTTCCAGCACGGTCAGGGCGCCGAGGACTCCCGAGCTGAAGAACGGGCCAGGCAGCGGCCCGCGGCCCATTTCTTCGTAGAGCACGGCCGCGTCGCTCAGACGCTCGCCGCTGCCGCCGCACTCGGTCGGGATGATGATCCCGAGCCATCCGAGCTGGGCGGCCTTCTTCCAGAGATCGGGATCGAGCGACGATTCGCGCTTCTGCAGGCCGACGATCACGTCTACCGGCGCCTCGCGCTCCATGAAGCTCCGGGCGGTAGTACGTAACAGCTCCTGGCTTTCGGTCAGTCCGAGATCCATAAGCCGCCCTCACTCCGCCCCGTGCACGGTGCCGGCCTTCTCGCGCGTCGAGCGCCCGATGCCGATCCGGCGTGCCATCTGCACGCGCTGGATGTCGGTCGTGCCGCCGGGGTGCACGGACACGATGCCGTTGCGCTGCTGCGTCTCGAGGAACCCCGCGGCAGAGCCCCACGCGGGATCGGTCGTGAGCGCGGCGGGGCCGACCGCGTCCAGGATCGCGCCGGTCATCCAGAGGCCGGTCGTCTTTCTGAAGTACGAGAGCTGCGGACCCTCGTACGACTTCGGCTTGCGCGCGTACGTGAGCCAGAAGTTGCGAAGCCCGAAGAGCCGCTGGACCTCGGTCTTGATGTAGATGTCGGCCAGGCTATCGCGCACGTCCTGCTGCTGGCTCAGCGGCATGCCATCGCGCTTGGTCTCCTGGCAGTAGCGCAAGAGCCGATCCCACACGCGGTTGCGGCCGATGCGGCCGCCGCCGCCGTGCTCGAGCTCCAGGTGCGTCGTGGCGACCGTCCAGCCCTTGTTCTCGCCGCCCACGAGCGAAAAGGCCGGCACGCGGACGTCGTCGAAGAAGACGGTCTGCTTGACGCCGCTGTCGGTCCCGCCCTCGCCGCCGGTGCCCATCAGCTCCATCGGCTGCATGCTGATGCCCGGAAGCTTCGCGTCGATCATGAACCACGAAAGATTTTCGTGGCGCTTGCCCTTCGGATCGGTGCACGCGATCAGCCAGATGCGGTCGGTGCCGTTGTCGCTGCCGACGAAGATCTTCTGGCCCTTGATGATGTAGTCGTCGCCGTCGCGCACCGCGGTCGTCATCCGCACGCCGGCGAGGTCGGAGCCGGCGCCGGGCTCGGTCAGGAGCTGCCAGGTGCGCACCTCGCCACGATAGATCGGCGGCAGGAACGTCTGGCGCTGCTCCTCGGTGCCCCACACGAGGATCGACGCCGAGCCCAGCCGTCCGCCCGAGTCGTAGTACGGGGGCAGCGAGAGATCGAAGCGGTCGACCTCCTCTTCCAGGATGATCGCGTGGTCGACGTCGAGGCCGCCACCGCCGTACTTCGCGGGGGCCGTCGGGTAGAGCCAGCCCTTCGCGCCGAGCTTCCGGCCGAGCGCGCGAAGCTCCAGATAGCGCTGGTAGTTGTCCTCGGCGGACACCGGCGTCCGCTGGACACTTGCGGGCACGTTGGCCTCGAGCCAGGCGCGGACCTCGCGCCGGAACCGCTGCTGCTCCTCGGTGTACGTGACCTCGAAGTCCATGGCTGCCTCTCCCTCTCGCCTGACGTTGGGGGGAAGGTAGCATAGCCGGGAGAGAAATGAGTCGCGCCGGACGGACGATGCTCCCTGCGGTCGTCCTGGTCATGCTGGCGACGCAGTGCGCGCCGCTGCTGCGGGAGCCGTTCGCCTGCGACGGCGTGCAGCTCATCTCGCGGGAGCTCACGCTCGCCCAGGCTGAGGCCTATTGCCACTACGCGGTCCGCGAGCGGCAGAAGGTGGCGGAATACTGGGGGCCGACGTGGACGGCGCCCATTCGCAATCACGTGAGCAGCGAGTACCGGATCAGCCGGGCGCTGGTGCCGGCCTATCAGGGCAACCGGGGCTTCCTGGAGATGCCCGCGCGCCGGGTCGGAGACGGCACGAGCGCGCTCTTGCACGAGATCGTCCACATCTACGCGCCTCATGCGAATCGCTTTCTCGCCGAGGGCCTCGCCGTCTACCTGCACACGAAGCTCGCCGGAAATCCCGCGTTCCCGAACTTCGGAGAGGACCTGAAGCGTTTGGCCGCGCGTGACCTGCCCGGCGTCGAGACCGTGCAAGCCCTCAACGGCGTACGGACGCCCCGGCCCCTGGGGACAGTCCTCGACGAGAAGGTCGCGTACGTTGTGGCGGGGTCGTTCGTGGGATTCCTCATCGAGCGCTACGGGCTGCCGCAATTCCGGAGCCTGTACGAGACGGAGAGCTCCGAGACCACCTACGGCAAGCCGTTTGCGTCCCTTGAGGGGGAGTGGCGCTCGAGCCTGCGGGAGTGACTCAGCGCGGACGCCCGGACCCGGACGCAGGGAGACGCCCGGCCGAGCCAATGAACCGGCGAAGCGCCGCCACCACCGCGCCTCCGAGTCCGTCGCGGCGTCCTCGTCCCCGCCGCGCCGTCCCGCGTCGCCGCGATTCCCGGAACCTCGCGCGAATGGCTTTGTCCACTTCGTTCAGCAGCCCCGTGAGCTGGTTGGCGAGATCCTCGCGCGTCTCTCGAGCCACCGGCCGCGTCTCTTGAGCCACCAGTCGCTCCTCAGAACCGCTGTGGCGGCGTCGACAGAGTGAACAAGCTCGCGATGGCCCGCCGTGCGGGCTCGTAATTCCCCGCCGGCGCGCGTGGATCGTACCTCACGTCGACCTTGAACGCGCACGGCGGAAGACGGGCCAGGCCCTGCTCTCGCCACGCTCGGAACGATGACCCGAACTCATCGACGGACAGCGGGATGCCGATCGCCCGGTCGCTGACCGGTTGTCGGTCCTGGAGGTCTCGCGCGTGGCGTCCGAGCGCCACCGTGATCCTTCCTCGCTGGTCGATCGTCGCTTCTGCGACAACCATCTCGACGCCAGCCGAATTCCGGCACGGTGAATTCCCCGGGCCTCTTCCGGCCTGCTTGTCGCACGCGCCGGTTTTTGCGTCACAGGCGACCAGATCGGTGTTCAGCTTCTCGTACTTTCCCTTGATCGCGCTGAGCTGCGCTTCCGCTCCACGGATGTTTTGAGGGTCGATATCGAAGATGCTGATCAGCGTTTTCCACGCGTCCGGGGTCACCCACCCTCGCTCCTGTGGATCACCCTCGATCGCGTTGGCGGAAATCAGTATGAGCGTGAACACGAAGATGACCTGGACGAGCAGATCGATGAGCGTGGTCAGGGCGATATCGCGATTCCGGGTGGCCCGGTTCCGCTGCATCACCGTCGGTACTCGACCTTGCTCAGAATGAAGCGCGAGGCATCGATGAGATGATGATGAACTTTTCTGACGGCCTCCTCCGACGCGCGCAGGTCTTCTTGTAGTCGCTTCACGAGAGCGCTCGCGGCCTCGCCGTGGTTGCGCAGCTGATCGGCCAGGGGCCCGGACAGCTGCGCGGACAGCCGGACCTGCGTGGTGACCGCGTCGTTACCGAGGCGCACCGCTCGTTCGGCGATTTCGCTCAGCGCGTCCAAGCCCACACTTGCCTTCGTCAAGCCGCCGCTCCAGTTCAGGACCGACTGCTCCGCCGCCTGCGTTCCGTGCTCGAGCGTGGACAGGGCGGCTCCGGCTCTCGCAATCGACTTGCTCGCGCCATCGGTCACCTCCGCTACTTCCGCCCAGGCACGGTTCGCTTCCCCGAGGTTCGTGCGCAGGCTGCTCAGCGCCGCGATGATGGTCACCGCTTCTTGTGGGAACTTCTCGAACCCGGCGGTCAGGTCGCCGAGCTGGGTCAGCTGCTGGCCGAATCGCTCGACGTTCGTCTTCGCCGACGTTACCGCCACCGTCGCCGCATCGGCCGACACCGTCAGCGCCTGGAACGCCCGGCTCCCGTCCTGCGCACCCTGCACGGCGTTGCCCAGCGCCCCTTCGAACTCGCCATACACCGCTCCCACCTTGGCGCTCGTCTGGCGGAGCAGCTCGGCGCGCTCGGTGAGCTCCGTCAATATGACCGCGAGCTTCTGCCCGACGTCCTCGGGGGGCAGGCGAAGCGACGCGAGGCGGCTCTCGACTTCCTGCAGGGCGCCTGTCACGCTGCGACTCGCGTGATGCAGAAACGCCGTCAGCTCCGTCGCCGATTCGCGCGCAATGCGGGTGAAGTCCTGGACCACGTGTGCCGTCACCGTGCGGACAGCGCTCGCCGTACCGGCCGCGAGGTCGTCGACCTGCTCCTTGGCCCTCTCGTGGCTCTGTGCGGCCTGGCTCGAGGCGACATCGATCTCTCGGATCGCTCGGTTCTGCAGCTCTGCGAACGCCGATTCGGAATCGGCGCCGATGCGCTCAACGACCGCCGCGAACCGCTTCAAGATCTGCACGCTCATCGCCTCGAGCTGCTCCGTGGCGCGGCCGGACAGAAGTTGAATCGAATCGACGGCGTTCGTGTACGCTTCGTTCAAGTGACCTTCCGCGCGCTCCTGGGCGCGCACAATCCGCACCGTACTGCGCTCGATGGATCGTGCCGCCTCCGCATAGGCATCACCCAGTCTCCGGGCATTGTCCTCCAGGCCCGAGGCGTCCTCGGACAGCGTCTGCGCGAAGACGATCCGCCCGGCCAGGCCGACGAACGTCGTGATGAGCCCGAGCCCGAACATGCCCAGGACGTATCTCGTCTCCAGCCGCCCACCGGAGTTGAGCAGCGGCGCGAACGTCGCGACCAAGGTCGCGAGCGTGTAGATAAAACCGAGGTAGTAAAAGGTCTCGCCGTCGCCGTCGGCCGCATTGTCGGTCTTCGACCTGGTCCACAGCAGCGCGCCGTAGACCACCATGAGTCCCACGACGAGCGCGACCATCGCCCAGTGCCAGGCGCCTCCGGGGGCACCCCGGTACGCCCAGCTGAAGGTCGAGATCACGCCGACCCCGACGACAATGAAGCCCATAAAGATCGACGGCAGACTCGCGACGCTCCGCGCCAGCATGCTCAGTCGACTCCGGCCCACCGACCGATCGTTCCGCCCGAATCGTGAAAATATCGCTGCCAGAACTCGAGATGCGCCGCCTCCTGGAAACGGCGATCGCGGTAACGACGTAGATAGATCACGATGATGCTCCAGTCCCGGAAGTCGGCCTTCACGTCGCTCGCGAACCCCGAGCGGATAAAATCCTCATAGCTACGACGGTCCCGATAGTGACTGAATCCGTCGGTGTGCTGCAGCATGTCGGAGACGAGAATGAGGGTCTTTCGGCCCCCGTCTTCGATCTCTTGCGACCGCGAGATCAGCTGCAGCGTCTCGAGAATCGGCGACCACTCCCCGACCTCCGTCGTGAGACTCTGTCGCAGCGACGCGGTGACCGGGACCAGGAAGCGCTGATAGAAGTCCTGCGTGATCTTCCGATTGTTTTCGTAGAGGTCGTTCCCATGTGACGGCGGCCGGCACAAATCGGAGATTGGGCGAAAGCTCGGGCTCTTCCGGCCTTCGAAGTTCGCCTTGCTGAACGTGAACAACGCAATGCGCGAGCGCACGGCGAACTTCGCGTCGTCGGCGACGTAGTCCGTGATGAAGCTGAGGGCAAATCGCCGATGCGTCTCGGTCAACGCCTCGGACTGATCGACGAGAATGACCGTCTGGTCCGCCGGGGCGCGCGCCAGCAATCGTCGGTCACGGTAGACACAATTATCGGACCCGATGACCGGTCGAGCCCACATGACACCGACCACGGTGGCCAGCAAGGCGACGGCCAGCCCGCCAACGCCGCACAGAATAACGATGCCCCGGCGGTCCAGCCTGCTCAGCGGCACGGCTCAGCCCTTGAACTCCCACTCTTCTCGGACGAGCTTCTCCCGGATGTCTCGCTCGAGCTTGCCGAAGTAGTAGTCGCGGCGTCTTATCTCGGCTGTCCGGAGGTTCTGGAGGGTCGCGTTGTTCTGGCGCGCCATCTCGCTGAACTCCTTCATGGCGCTCTCGTACGATCGCGAGAGCCGCGCCTCGCTCTCCGAGAGGCCCGGTGCCGGGGTGACGAGATGGGCATCGAATCTGACGCTCTCTTTGAAGTAGGGCGGCGCCGGGGACACGCGGACACGCAGATTCGTCTGTCGATAATGCTTCAGCACGATATTGCAAGCGTCCTGGATCTCGGCGGCGTCATGAACGAACGTCCGGCAGTGATCGTCGGACCGGCTGACGAGCTGCTGATAGTATTCGATGTTCGACTTCACGTCCGAGAGGAGGCGCGCCTGCTCCTGGAGCGCGCGGTCGAACATCAGATCGACCACACGGCAGTACTCGGACTTGGCCGCCTCGTAGATCGCCTGTCGCCTCTTCAGCTCTCGGTCGAGCTCTCCGTAGCCCGGGTACGCGTCATCGACCCGGTATCCCTTGTACGACGCGAAGATCCCGAATATGGCCGCGAGTATCGTCAGGATCCAGGAAAACACGTCGTCGAACCCGAGCGGGTTCGTGGCGAAGCGCTGCCACGCGAGTCTCGCGGCCCTCCACTGATCCAGGTCCGTCGAGACGCGAGGCGCCGTCGGATTGGTGCCTGGCGTCGACACAGTCGACTGTGACTGCTGCGCGATATCGTTGGTCGCAACGCGATAGTGCGCGGCCGCGAGCGTCACCAGCGCAAAGCATGCGTAGAGGACGGCGACACCGGTCAGCGCGAGCGCCTTACGGCCCCGGCTGTGATGGTTCACGTACCGAAGAAGGCTCCCGGCCAGGATCGCCAGGCTGATATTGACGATCGAGAGCGCCATGGCGATCAACACGCCGCCCAACAAGCCGAAATCACTGCCCTCCGCATAGAACGCCGACAGCGACAGCCACTCGACGAGACCGAGCGCAGCCACGATGGCGAAGTGGTAGAACGGCGACTCCGGATACGCCGCGGCCCGGTAATGCAGTCCGTGTTTCTGCTGGAACCAGCGAAGGTGCTTGAGGGCCCTGGCCTCGTTCTCCTTGGCTTGATACAGGACGGCCGAGTGCTCAGATCTGAGCTTTTCGAGGCCCGGTTCGATGGCCGTCAGCAGGCGGGCGAATGAATTCTTGGTCTGTTCGACATCGATCTTCGCCGCGGTCGCCTTCAGGTCCAGCTGCACCTTCGCGAGGCTCGCTTCGCAGCCGTCCCGTCGCTGCCGAGCCAGACCGACGAAGTGCGCGAAAATCTCGGATTCGGTGGTATCGAGCGAGGTGCTCACCGTCTTCGGGTTGTCGTGAAGGCCCGCGTCCGCCGCCTTTTGATCGACTTCGAACGTGCGCCGCGCCGTTTCAACCAGCTGCCGCATCCCGGGAACGCCCTCCACCGCCCGCGAGGTCGTCGGCGACACGGCTCTTCCTCTCAAGGGTCGAGTGATAGACAAGTGCGGTCAGCAGCGTATCGGCAGAAACGTGGCCATGACTTCCTGTTGCCGCTCTTGGTTTAGGACATCGTCGGCGCTTAGGCAAGTGTTTTCTTGCGGACGCGACAAGATTCTTGACGCCGACGCCGGGAGGGTGTTTGATCCAGGTCTCCTTCGGCAACCCAGCAGGAGGCACGTATGAAGAGCAGGCTCTGGACCGCAATCTTCGCGGGCTTCGCTCTCGCCGTCGGAACGGCCTCAGCGGCGCCGCCGACACCATCCATGGACATGGGTATCATCACCGGCGGCGACAAGGGGACCTATTACCAATTCGGGCTGAATCTGAAGAGGCTCGTCGCCCCGCACGGGGTCAACCTGACCGTCGTGACCTCGAAGGGATCGGTGGAGAACGTCTTCGCCGTCTATCAGCGTCCGGGCACCCAGCTCGGCATCGTGCAGTCCGATGTGCTGGCCTTCGTCGCCCGCGTCGAGACCGACCCGGTGCTCAAGCGGATCGCCAAAAAGATCAAGATGGTGTTCCCGCTCTACAACGAGGAGATCCACATCCTCGGCCGGAAGAATATCACCGATTTCGACGAGCTCGCGGACAAGCGCGTGGCCGTCGGTCGCGAGGGCAGCGGCACCTATCTGACGGCCCGTCTCCTGTTCAAGGTCGCGGAGGTGGAACCGCGACAGATGGTGAACATCGACACCGACGAGGCGCTGGCCGAGCTCAAGGCGGGTCGAATCGACGCGATGTTCTATGTCGCCGGCGCGCCGGTGAAGCTCTTCGCGGAGAGCGTCACGGCCGCCGACAATCTGACGCTGATCCCCGTGACCAACAAGAGCGTCATCGAGTTTTACCCGACCGCCGAGATTCCGGCGAATATGTACGGATGGCAGACGAAGCCGCTGCCCACGGTCGCCGTCAAGTCGGTCCTGGTGTCCTTCGACTTCCGCCGGCTCGATTGCGATAACGTCGGCCGCTTTGCCCAGCTCCTCGCCTCGAACATCGGCTGGCTCCGGGACAACGGTCACGCCAAGTGGAAGTCGGTTCAGCTTGATTATCCGCTGAAGGGCTGGGAACAGTACGACTGCGTTCGGAAGTACGTCGGGCGCGCCGGACCCACGCCGGCCCCCGCGAAATCTTCGGAGAATCCGGTTCTGGACGCCATCAAGGGCATGCTGCGTGACTAGCGGCGCGTCCGTCGACGACGCCGGACAATCGGCGGCGGGACCCGAGCGCAGCCTGCATCTCGCTGGATCCATCGTCAAGGGCCGATACCGTGTCAACGCCATTGCCTCGGTGAGCCGAGACGTGGTCGTTTACGCGGCAGAGGACATCCGGTATCAGCGGCTGATCGCGCTGAAGGTGCTCCGGGACGAATTCGCGGCAGACCCGGCATTCGTGAACGCGGTGCGGGATCAGGCCAACACGCTGGCCTTGCTTTCGCACGCCCACCGGGGTGTGGCGCGAGTATACGAATGCGACGCGATGCACGATGGTCGGTTGTTCGTGGCCGTCGAGCGGACCAAGGGTGCCACGCTCCGTGAAGTCCTCGATGCGCGCGGCCCGCTCTTTCCGTCCACTGCCCTGCGCATCGCCAGTTGGGTCGGCGAGGCGCTCGAGGCGCTCCATCACAGCAAGATCATTCACGGCGAGCTCGGACCCGATTCGGTCCTGATTGCTCCAGACGCCTACGGCACGGAGCATGTCACCCTCGTCGGCGTTGAGCTCACCGCCGCGCACCGGACTCCGATGGGCCTTCGTCTGCACGAGGCGGCGCCCTATCGTGCACCAGAACAGATCGAGCGCGGCGAGACGGCCGAGTCCGCCGACGTGTTTGCGCTGGGAATGCTGCTACGGGAGCTGTTGACGGCCGCGGCCGTGTGGGCAGCCGGGACGACCGGCGCGCCCCCGACCCTGCCCCCGGCGACGGAGCGAATCATCACCACGGCACTCAAAGCGCGACCCGAGGATCGCTACCCCGACCTCAGCGTGATGGTCAACGACATATGGGGCGCGCAGGCGGCGCTCGCCCAGCCGGAGTTACGCGTGCGCCCGGTGAAGCCGAGGTCGCCGATGGCCATTCGCCCGCGACCTTCCCGGTTCCCTCTCACACTGCGCATCGCAGGCGCCATCCTCGCCGCAGGTGTCATTGCCGTCATCGTCTGGCTCGCGTCTTCCGACCGAATCGTCTCGCACTTTCGCGCCCGGGTTACCGTGCCCACGCCCGCTGTCGATCCCGTCGAACGGAGCCAGATTTCGCCGCCGGCTCAGCCTCTCCCGGCCGAGCCGGCCAGCGTTCCGGCATCGGCGGCGACGGCTGCTCCCGGCGGGACATCGATGCGCCCGGAATCCCAGCCCGTCAAGGACGCCTCGCCAGTGGAGGAGCGTGCTCCTGTGGTCGTCAAGCCGGCGCCCGCGCCCCAGCCCGTCAAGGACGCCCCGCCAGAGGAGCAGCGTGCCCCTGTGGTCGTCAAGCCGGCGCCCGCGCCGGTGGCCGTGCGGCCAGAGCGGGCCCGGGCACCGGCCGCGGCACCGGTCGTCGTCGACCGTCCGCGTAGTCCCGTCGAGTCCCGCGCGCCGGCCGATCGGCCGGCCATCGACGCGCGCGACGGCAGCGCCATCATCGACTGGCTGCTGGAGAATCGGCGGTAGCAAGCCGCTAGGCCTCGCCGGCGGCTGCGGGATCGCCTCAGCCTACCTCGCCGCGAATCTTGGATCGTGGCGGTGAATCCACGACTTCTCCTCTACCCTGCGGTTCGTTCGCGTCCCTCGAACGCGAGTGGCGCTCGAGGCTGCGGGAGTAACGATAGAATCATCGGAGATGATCACCTGCCCCGGCTGCGACACAGAGGCGGCCCCCGGCTTCGCGTTCTGCCCCCGGTGCGGCCGGCGGCTGCCGAGCCCCTGCGACGCGTGCGGCTTCCCGTGCGAGCCCGATTTCGCGTTCTGTCCTCGCTGCGGCGCCGCGCGGAGCCCGAACACTCCGGTGAGGCCCGCGCAGCCCCAGAAGCCAGCCGACCCGTCGCACGAGGCCGACCGCCGCCCGGTGACCGTGCTGTTCGCCGACTTGTCGGGATTCACGACGCTCTCCGAGCGACTCGACCCCGAGGACGTCCGCTCGTTCCAGAACGCCCTGTTCGAGACGCTCTCCGCCGCCATCGCCCGCTACGACGGCTTCGTGGAGAAATTCGTGGGCGACGCCGTGCTCGCGGTCTTCGGCGCGCCGGTCGCCCACGAGGACGATCCGGCGCGCGCGTGCGCCGCCGCGCTCGAAATGCTCGAACGCGGCGCGACTCTCAGCCGTCAGTGGGCCGCCCGTCTCGGCCAGCCCGTGACGCTGCACGTCGGAATCCACACGGGCCCGGTGGTGGCCGGCAGCCTCGGCGGCGCGAGCGGCGCCGGCGCGGCGTACGCCGTGACGGGTGACACGGTCAACACGACGGCGCGGCTGCTGGCCTCGGCCGCGCCCGGGACCATCCTGGTCTCCGAAGCCACCTGCGCCCTCGCCCAGCACCGCTTCGCGTTCGAATCGGCGGGGCAGGTCACGCTCCGCGGCAAGGCCGAGCCGATCGCCGTTCGACGTCTCGTCGGTGTCCTCGCCGAGCCGGGATCGGCCCGCGGCCTGGCGGGGCTCGGCCTCGCGGCGCCGTTCGTCGGACGCAAGGACGAGCTGGACCAGCTGCTGGCCGCGTTTGAACGCATGGAGTGTGGGCAGGCCCAGGTCGTGAGCCTGGTCGGCGAGGCCGGCACCGGGAAGTCGCGGCTCATCGCCGAATTCCTGGCCCGGCTCGACGCGGACGGGCGTCTGGCCCGGATCGCGCTGCGGCGGGCCGCGTGCGCGTCACTCGGCGAGCCCACGTACGGCGTCTTCGGCTCACTTTTCCGCGGCGCGTATCAGGTAGAGCCCAAAGACTCGCTGGAGGTCGCGCGACAGAAGCTCGTCAGCGGGCTCCGCGCGCTCGGTGCGCGTGACGACGAGGCGGCGATGATCGCGCCGGTGCTCAGCTACGTGCTCGGGGTCGAGGAAGCGATGCATCCCGACGTCGAGCCCGAGCAGCTCCGCCGCCAGATCGCGCTGGCGGCGCGCGCGCTGATCGAACGGCGGCTCGACAAGGAGCCTCTCTTGATCCTCGTCGAGGATCTGCACTGGGCCGACACCGCCTCGGTCGACCTGCTTCGCCAGGTAGTCGATCAGCTCGCGAGCCGGCCGCTGCTGGTGCTTCTCTCGCACCGCCCCGAGACCCGGCCGCCCCTGGTAACCCGCGCCGCGCAATCGGTGATCCGGCTCACGCCGCTCTCCCGCGACCAGACGCGCGAGCTGGTGGCTGGGCTGTTCGCGGCGCCCGTGGGCGGCCGGCTGGAACAGCTCCAGGATTTCGTCGCGACGCGCGCCGGCGGCAATCCGTTCTTCGTCGAAGAGGTCGTCCGCAGTCTGGTCGACAAGGGCGTGCTTTCGCGCCAGGGCGATCGCTGGACGTGCGCCGAGGCATCCGAAGCGCTCGACGTGCCGGCGACCCTCCAGGGCTTGATGCTTTCGCGCGTCGACCGCCTGCCCGCCGATGCCCGGCGGCTTCTTCAAGAGTCGGCGGTACTCGGACCCGTCTTCGAGGAGGCGCTCCTGCGCACCGTCGCCACGAAGCCCGCCGCCTTCGACAAGGCGCTCGATCCGCTCGTCGAATCCGACCTGATCCAGGCCGCGGGACAGCTGCACGAGCGAGGCCGATACCGGTTCACCCACACACTCGTGCACGAGGTGGTCTATCAGAATCTCCTGCTCGCGCGACGGACCGAGCTTCACGAGCGCGTGGGCCGGGCGCTCGAGCGCGCGGCCGGCCCGCACCCCGAGCGGCTGAGCGACCTCGAAGCCCTCGGCCACCACTGGAGCCTCAGTGCCGACCGGCCGCGCGGCGCGCGCTATCTGGTCGCCGCCGGCGACTGGGCGCGCGGGGTCTACGCGAACGACGACGCGATCCGCCACTACCAGCGGGCGCTCCAGACTCTCGCCGGGAGCGCCGGCGGCGAGGCCGACGCCCGGGCGGCGCGCGAGCGGCTCGCCGATCTGCTGGGGCTCACCGGGCGGCGGACCGAGGCGCTCACGCACTACGAGACGCTGCGGGAACAGCTGGCGGCCGATCACGCGGCCGCCGCGCGCATGCTCCGCAAGATCGGCGCGCTTCACTGGGATGCCGGCGACCGCGATCGGGCTGCGGTCTGCTTCACCGATGGTCTCAGGCACCTCGGCGACGGCGGCGATCCGATCGAGCGTGCCCATCTCTTCCAGGAGATGGGGCGACTGGCATTTCGCGCCGGCGACAACGCCGCCGCGATCGGCTGGGCCGAGCGCGCGCTGGCCGAGGCGACGCAGGAGAACGACGCCGCCACCGAGCCCGAGCGCCTCCGCGAGGCGGCCATCATGCGAATCCAGGCGTATAACACGCTCGGCGTGGCCCTGGCGCGCACCGGCCGCCTCACCGAAGCGGTCGAGCAGATCGAGCGCAGCATCGGCCTGGCCGAGGAGCGCGAGCTCCTGCAGGCCGCCTGCCGCGGCTACACGAACCTCGGTGTGCTCTACAGCTCGCTGGACCCCCGACGTAGCATCGAGACCTGCCTGCGCGGACTCGAGACCGCCAAGAAGGTCGGCGATCTCGGGTTCCAGTCGCGGCTCTACGCGAACCTCGCGGTGGCGTACTGCGCGCTGACCGATCGCTGCGAGGCCGAAGGCGTGGAAGCGGCGCAAGCCGCCATCGATCTCGACCGCCGGCTCGGGCTGCTCGATCACCTGGCCGTACCGCTGATCGTGCTAGGCCAGATTCACCAGTGCAACGGCGAGCACACCCAGGCCTTCGCGATGTACCAGGAGGCGCTGGGGCTGGCCGAACAGGTCGGCGAGCCCCAGCTTCTGTTCCCCTGCTACGACGGCCTGGCCACCCTCTACCTCGATACGGGAAACCGGCGGCTGGCCGAAACCTATCTGGCCAAGGCTCAGGGAGTCTGCGAGCGCGCCGGAGTCGAGCCGGACTCGCTCATGGTGTTACCGTTCCTGTATTGAAGTCGCCAGTGAAAACGCTCGGAGGAGACTGACATGACGAACAACGATCCGCGTCCGCCGGTCGCGCCCGGTGAGCCCGCTCCGGACTTCACCCTGCCGGCGGTGGATGGTAAGGAGCCTGTGTCCCTGGCCGACTACCGGGGCAAGAGTCCCGTGTTCCTTGGCCTTCTCATCGGCCTGTGGTGCCCATTCTGCCGGCGCCAGATCGCGAAGATGGGAACGAACGAGGCCAGGCTGAAGGCGCTCGGAGTGGAAACGGTCGGCGTCGTGGCGACGGAGCCGGAGAATGCCCAGCTCTACTTCAAGTTCCGCCCGACCCGCCTGCGCCTCGGCGCCGATCCGGAGCTCACGACGCACCGTCTGTATGGCTTGCCGAAGCCGGCCGTGACCGACGAGTTCATGAAGCAGTTCGAGGCCACGCGGGTGAATCCTTTCGGGGAGTTCCCCGAGCCCTTGCCCCTCCCGAAGACGCCCGAGGCTTCAGCAAAGCTCGACGGCTACAAGGAAACCGACACCGACCAGGGTGAGATGATGCGGCAGTTCCCCCAGCTCAAGGGTCACTTCTTGATTGACCGCGACGGCATCGTCCGATGGGCGAACATCGAGTGCTCCCGGGAGGGCATCACAGGGATCGGGAAATTCCCGTCCGAGGAGGAGATTCTCGCGGCGGTGCGCGCCCTGCCAGGGCGCTAGCCGACCTCGCCCCGGATCTTCGTGTGCAGGGCGCCCAGCGTGTCGACGATGGCGTCGACGGAGCGGGCGCCCGACTGGAAGATCGCGGTCGCGTTGATGGCGACCCACTCGAAGCCCATCTTCTTGAGCTCGACGACCCGCGCGACCACGCGATCGTGCTCGACGTAGAAGCGCTTGCCGCTCGCGTCGCGCGGCGGCGACGCGACCATCGCCTGTAGCCCGATCGTCTTCGGGTCGCGGCCGGCCGCGGCGGCGGAGCGATGGATCGTGTCGATCGCGGAACGCGCGCTCGCCTCGTCGGCGATCTGGTTGCCGAGCCAGCCGTCGCCGAGCTCGCCCACCCGGCGCAGCGCCCGCTCCGAGCGGCCGCCGATCCAGATCGGCAGGCGCGCGCCCTGCGGCGGCTTCGGCTCCATGCCGATCGCCGTCAACTGGTAGTGCTGCCCCTTGAAGTCGATCTGCGTGTCGCTCCAGCAGGCCCGAAGAAGCCGGATTGCCTCGTCCATGCGGGCGCCGCGCGTGTGAAAGTTCTCGCCGAGGGCCTCGTACTCTGATTCCTGCCAGCCGACGCCTACGCCCAGGCGCACGCGCCCGCCCGAGAGCGTGTCGAGCGTGCTCACCTGCTTGGCCACCAGCGTGGGATGGCGCTGCGGCAGCACGAGCACCTCGGTGCCGAGCCCGACGCGCGTCGTGACGGCCGCCATGTACGCAAGGGCCATGAAGGCTTCGAGGATCGGCATCTGCGCCGGATACGGGCCGGGCTCGCGGCCGGCCATCGGGAAGCCCATCACCACGTGGTCGAACATGTCGATCTGGTCGTAGCCGATCTGCTCGATAGCCTGGGCCAGCCGCATCACGCCCTTGGGCCCTTCGCGGTACGAGACGCTCGGGAACTCGACGGTGAGCTTCATGATCTCCTCATTGTGGGTCCATCAATAGATGCCCAGGTGCTGGCGCAGGTCCACGCCATTCTGCTTGAGCTCGGCCGCCCCGCCCTCGACGACGACCCGGCCGCTGTTGAGCACGACGATGTCGTCGGCCACGTCGAAGACGAGCTTGGGGTTCTGCTCGACCAGCACGATCGAGAGCCCCTCGGCCTTGAGCCGGCGAATGGTCGCCATCACCTCGGCGACGATCTGCGGGGCCAGGCCCTCGGATGGCTCGTCCATCAGGAGCACGCGCGGGTTCGCCATGAGCGCCCGGCCGATGGCCAGCATCTGCTGCTCGCCACCCGAGAGCGAGCCCGCGAGCTGGCTCCTACGCTCGGCGAGCCGCGGGAAGAGACCGGCGACGGTCTCGTGCGTCCACAGCATCGGGAAATCGCCCTGAGGCTTGCGCCCGGCGACCGCGAGATTCTCGCGCACGGTGAGGCTTCGAAATACGCGGCGCCCCTGCGGAACCAGCGCGACGCCGAGCGCCGCGATGGCCTCCGGCGCGTCGCCGGTCACCCGGCGGCCGTAGACGGTGACCGCGCCGTGGCGCGGCGGGAGGAGGCCGACGGTCACGTTCATCGACGTGGACTTGCCGGCGCCGTTGCGTCCGAGCAGGCCGAGAAGCCGTCCCTCGCCCAGTCGCAGCGACACGCGGTGGAGCACGTGGCTGTCGCCGTAAAATGCATCGATCTCCTCGAGCGCGAGGGCGTCGTGCGCCAAGGCGCCTACTATACAGTGACTGGAGGTAGAATCGGGGCGTGCTCAGCGAGGATCAGAACAGACGGCTGACCGAAGTCGGCGCGGGCACCCCCATGGGTGAGCTTCTGCGGCGGTACTGGATGCCCATCGCGGCCGTCGCCGAGCTGGACGACAAGCCCACCAAGCCCGTGCGCCTCATGGGCGAGGATCTCGTCCTCTACAAGGATCGCTCCGGAAACTACGGCCTCGTTGATCGCCACTGCCCGCATCGCCGCGCCGATCTTTCCTACGGCTGGGTCGAGGACTGCGGGCTGCGCTGCCACTACCACGGCTGGCTCTGGGACCACACGGGCCGGTGCCTTCAGCAGCCGTTCGAGGAGACGGCCCATCCGGATGCTCGGTTCAAGGACCGCGTCCGCATCAAGAACTACGCCGTCGAGGCCAAGGCGGGCCTCCTGTGGGCCTACCTCGGGCCGCCGCCCGCGCCGCTGGTGCCGACCTGGGAGCCGTTCACGTGGAAGAACGGCTTCGTGCAGATCGTGTTTTCCGAGGTTCCCTGCAACTGGTTCCAGTGCCAGGAGAACTCGATCGATCCCGTGCACTTCGAGTGGCTGCACTCGAACTGGTCGCGCGCGCTGAGCCGCGCCGACGGCGGCTGGTCGCCCACGCACTTGAAGGTCGGCTTCGAGGAGTTCGAGTACGGCTTCACCTATCGGCGCATCCTCGAGGGCCAGTCCGAGCAGGACGAGCTCTGGACCGTGGGGCGGTGCTGCCTCTGGCCGAACTGTCTCTTCACCGGGGGCCACTTCGAGTGGCGTGTGCCGATCGACGACGCCAACATGCT
>Ga0134127_10000909_pt1 | contig 23541 bp, 18 predicted proteins | sample KB31753_FD_96459 | JGI IMG/M metagenome (GOLD analysis project Ga0134127, IMG submission 96459) | Terrestrial soil microbial communities with excess Nitrogen fertilizer from Kellogg Biological Station, Michigan, USA - KB3-175-3 | ecosystem: Environmental > Terrestrial > Soil > Unclassified ... | reverse complement strand
TGACCGCGGTGGTGTATCTCATGCTCGACCATTGCTCGTAACCACTTCCAGACGGTTATTTCTGCTTCACCCGGCGTCATACATCGTTTTTGTAGATCTTCATCACTCAGCTTGCTGAAAATCTCCATTGATTCTTTATGCATCCGATCCATGTATGCGAGGACGTTCTCGTATCCATCGGCGAGTTCCGTGGTGTGCCCGGGGTACCGGCTCGGTTTTAGCTGAGCATTCTCCGCGTACATGTATCTCTCTATAGACGCTAGATGCCTTATCAAGTCAGCGAATGTGAACTTGCCCTCTTTGTAAGTCCAATCAAACTTTTCTGGAGGAATCTGTTTGATGGCCCTCATGGTTCGCTGACGAATCTTTTCGTAGTAGTCAAGAAAGGGGCCGATAGTAGTTATTTCCATGTTTTACCTGACGCCTGCCCTGGTGATGTCCCGCGCGCTAAAGCAGTTCCCACCGGAAGGTCACAGATTGATTTGGGACATACGATAACACCAGCATTTTTACCAGAAGTTGGAACGACGGATCATTTGTGTCAATTATGCGTGCGAGGTAGATGTGACCTGGTTTTATCATTGCGCTGGCATTCGCTGAGGCAACTCTCTTTGACTCGCCCTGAAACAGCAGGCCACCCTCCCTTAGTTCCTGAAGGGTGTTGGTCTTCCTGTCGCCCAGAATCATTGTCTTGTTTTCTCTTATTTGTATGGATGCGAACCCATCCGGCCGGCCGACAGTCTCTTGATATCCATATCCTTGCTGGAGATCCGTCGCTGTCCCCAGATCGATAATGATGCCGACTTGCCCGCCCTGTATGCCGGCAGTAAATCCGCCCTTCTCATAACTGTCGAAGTCAAGATGGCTACACCGGTTTCGGACCTGACCATTCTGGAAAACCATTCCATCCTTACCATCAGTGAAGCACAGAGTACGAGCAAGGGGATCAAGCGCATACAACGTTGTTATGCCTCCCTTTATCCTTGTCTCCTGTAGCGTCCTGTCCGTTGCAACCGCTCCTCCGTTAGCCCCATCGTTTCCTCGCTGTGCAAGGGTTGCAGTTGAGAGGCCGGATAATCCGATGCAGCAGATAAAGGTGAAAGCAATTCGATGCAGGTTTCTTATTCTCATCGTAATTCTCCTCACTTGTGGATTCTATGTTGGGTTCACGCAGATCAGAACCAAATGTTCCAAGCAAGGTTCTGCGGTCAACTGTCTACTGACTGCAATACCTTGCACTTAAGTTGCGAGCCAGGCAAGGGCACGGTCGAGCACGATCCGGCCGTGAAAGTGTCAACCGGAACGTCTCGCTACTTACTTTGAACAAGCAAGTTCCCGGTATTGTGGAGTTTAGACACGATCTTTTTTTCTCCGGTCGTCAAAATTTGAGCGGTATTCGGTGTATCAGAAGCTATAGAGTCCGCAATTCGCCCTCGCGGCTTCGAGGGCAAGGAGTTGCGGATGTGTTCCAGAGAAGCTTCAAGAGTCTGATTGTCGGTTGCAAGCAGGGACCATCCGACGGGTTCGAAACTAGAGTTCACAAGGGAGGAAATGAAACATGCGGAAGGTTTTCTTGCTAGTTATCGTTTTGTTGGTCACGTCGATCTCGGCGCAAGCTCAGTCTGATACCAAAGGTGAGGTTTGGGGAAGCTACTCACTGTTCTCTGCCGATTCCGATTTTCTCGATTTCGAAACCATGCACGGGTTTGGGTTTGGCGGACAGTATAACCTCTCCCCAAGATTCGGGATAGTCGGGGAGTTTACGAGTAATCGGAAGTCGACCGAACAAGTGACGATTTTTGTTCCGGGAACGGTCATCCTCTTCCCCGAACTGGAGACCAAAGTAAACGCATTTCTGTTTGGGCCTCGAGTATCGTATCGCGGCGATGTCGTAACTGTGTTCGGGCATTTCCTGCTGGGCGGCGCTACTGTAAGTCTGAAAGATGAACTAAGTGGCTCCGGGTTCGAGGACAGCAATACGGAGTTTGCAATGGCGATCGGAGGCGGTGTAGACGTGAATCTGGGTAAACACTACGCTATTCGGGTTGCGCAATTCGACTATCTGCCGATTCACACCGACATCAGCCAGCGTCTGGGCGGCAACTTCGAGACCAGCAACTGGCTGCACAACGGACGCTATCAGGCAGGCTTCGTTTTCAAGTTCTGATCCAGGATCGTGACTGAGTTGGGCCTACCCTCCAGGTCGCGTCAGAGAGCCAATCCGTTGTAGTTGGACGTGACGCGCCCCCCCACCCAACCCAAATGACGTGCTCTCCCCACTACGCCCCCTCCTCAGGGCGAAGCGTCCGATCCCTGTCGCTGCGTGTGCTTGTGCGCCCTGCTCCAATCAAAAAACACTCAAGGCTGCCTTCATTGAAATTACGCGCTATAGCAGCCAAAATGGAAGAAATCCGGTCGCAAGATCGTCTAACGATCACTTTTCGAGGTACAGGAGGGGCTATGATCTTGAACGGGAGAGAGGCCATACTTTATTCGTTATTGCCGTTTCTGCTTCTAACCAGCGTAAGTCCAGGCACCGCAGTGAACGGTGCATTAACGAATTTCTGCGACAAAACAAAACCTTGCCAACTTCTCACTAAAGCCGATGCCGAGAGAATGCTTGGCCAACCGGCACGGCTGACCCATGAAACTTCCGAGCTCAAGGGCGATGTTCGTCAATGCTTGTGTGCATACGCCGGGTTGTCGGACGCAACCGCCGGTCAAAACAGCGTCCTCTTTTTCTCGCTGGAACAGAAGGAGGCAACCCCTTCGGCTGAACAAGCACGGCAGGTACTCGTGTCGACAAAGGAAGCTAACGAACATGACACAGAGATATTGGATCTAAAAGGAATCGGCGATGAGGCTATATTGTTTAGCAATGATTCCAGCTCTCATTTCATCATGGCGAGACGAGGCGGAATTGTCATGCGCCTGCAAATAAAAAGAGCGGCCGGAACGAAGTCTTTAGAAGAAACAAAGGCCTTCGCCGAACGAGTATCGAAACATCTCTGAACCACGACGGCTGAATTCAAAGTCGGGATCAACAGAACTCGAGGAAGCCCTTGGCCGGAGTCAGAACAGTGCGCCGATTTTGCGATTCAGGTCTTCTCTTAAAAAGCTTGATTGGAGGTCAGACCGGGGGGGGGCAGGCGTGCGATTTTGCGATTCGAAGGTCACGTCTTACAAGATTGAAACGAAGATCGCAAAATCGCACGCCTGACACCGAGACCTTCAAACCCCGCCATCGGCCAGCGAGTGGAGCGCCGCGAAAGGCTCCTGGCGATTCGGCGCGAAGAACAACGATCGCAATGGGTCGGCCGTCGCTTCGCGAATGAAATTCGCCGTCCGCATCTTCCGATTCTCGCTCGCGATGTTCTTCACGATCCGATACTTCACCTCCGAGCTCAATAAATCCACCACAAGCGTCGAGCCGCCCCGGAAGATGTAGGTTGGCGTTCCGGCTTTCTCATCTTCCTTCACTCTCCTTGATTGCGTCAGCGCTACCACAACCTGAGGAACGCGCTTACCCTCAGAATCGACGCGCATCGCCGCCCGCAATTCGTGCACTTCGAAGCTCTGCTTCGGATCCAGCCCCAGCTCCTCAGCAAACGCCGGCACGGCCTTGAACGCTCGCACGAGCTGCTTTCGAAGCTCGATCCGCTGCCTCCGCGTTTCGGTGAACAGCGTTCCCCGGTCATCCAGATAGATGCATGCATCCGCGTAACGCCGAAGCCCTTTGATAACCCCGTTATATTGCTCCCAGAGCTTCGCCCGAACCGCACGCGGAAATTGGGACGCGTCCAGTCCTTGCCAGCGCAGCGTGTCGACCGACAGCGTGCGCGGTACATCCGGAGTCCTTTCGTCCAGGTTCAGCGGATAAATGCCCCGGCGTCTAAAAGCTTCAACAAACGCGACGCGATATCTGAGACGGTCGTCACTGACGAAATCAAAATCGGCAGTGATCAGCCCGCGCAGGTACTCGAAGAAAGTAACGTCCACAGGAGGCAGATAATCGATGGCTCTTATGCACATTGTGAGAACGTGATTCGCCGACTTCGCTGCCTCCTCGCACAGCCTGTTCACAAGATCCGGATGGATCGCTCCGCTTGGCAGCACTCCGGTTCCACCGGTGTAGATTCGGATAAGATCAGCGATCCGCGAATTGTAAATCGCTATGAACGCATCGAATACCGCCGCAACGAGCACGGCGCCCCGCGAGTGCGGAGTCAATCGCTTCTGCAAATCGGAGGGGTCGGGTTCGAACCGCTTCCATTTTTTGCCCTCCATACTTCCGATGGCATTGCGCAAAGCGCCCCGCCCGCCCGTCGCGTAGCCGAACTGCACGGCAAGACTTCCAAGAGTCGATTCTGCCTCGATGTTGCCGCGGGTGCTGCTGATCTCGCGCTCCAGCACCTCCTTGATTGTGAAGTGCTGCATCAGTGAAACGATGTCTGCAAAGCCCTCGTGAAGCCCAAGCACGTCGAGGTTTGTAGGCTCGTTGAACCGGCGGTGCATACCGTCAAGAATCGCGTGAGTTGTTTCGTGAGCGATGATGTCGTGTGACAGGCACGAGTAGACGCGGCTGCCTGCCATGAGTTCCGACGGGTTGTCCTCCGAAGCCTCAAAGTATCCAAACTTGAGCGCAACCTCCTGCGGGCTGTAAAAGGCATTAGCCTGCCGCAACGCGTGCGGAAGGACGGTGAGTTGTCTCACGAACGCGCTGTCGTCGTTTGGATTCTTCGGGTTCGGCCACGGCCGCCAGAGCACCGGGCGTCCGAGCGCCCGCTCAAAGTGCTCGATGGTCTTCATCGCTACGGCATAGACCATTTGCTGGTGAAACTGTGGATTGCCCTCCGAAGGCGCCCACCCGTCCTGCGCCAGCAACCGAGGGTCGTCGAGGTTGACCGGTTTGTAACGTCTATTGCTGGCATCGAGATCTTTAACCTCGAGGTACTCTCCAACCGGGCCCGTCTTCAGGTCCTCCCAGCGAATCTTTAGCGTCACCTCGTTGCTCCCTGCTGTCTCGAGCCGGGCCGACAAGCTCGGGTCCAGGGCGTAGACGCGGACGCGCCGGTAGGCCGGGTTCATGATGTCAGGCGGTTCCTCGCAGGCCGGCAATACCTCGGTCACCACATTTCTCGACCGTCGCGTGCGCGGCGCCGGTTGGCCCGCGGCGACGGGGTAGCGCGCCGCGACGTGCTTGCGAAGCGCTATCGAAGCTCCCTCGTCCTCAATGATCGCCTGCATGAGCTGGCGCAGCTCTTTGTCCTTGAGCCGGGTCCTGTCGTTGGGATCAGGTAGCAGTCCCTGCATCTCCTCGTTTAGCAGCCAGCGCTGCGCCAGTTCGAGATTGAACATTCTTTCTCTCGGCGGGATATCGACAATGCCGAGACCCGTCAGCACACGAAGAAACGCCCACGAGCCGTTCGACTCGTCACTCTTTTTGAGTCCGAGCACCGGTTTGACGTTGAGTGCGGACCGGGCTTGAAGAATGCCGTTGCCAAAATGTTTTTTGTCCGATTTCAGCTTCGCCGAACTGAACAGCGCGTTGCGCACCGCTTCTACACGCCGCCAGTCGCGCGGCAACTCGTTCTTGTACTTCTCAAACCACAGGGTCGCCGCAGCGGCCACCTGCGGTGTCGCCGCGGAGGTGCCTTCGCCGTTCAATCGAACGATCGACGCACAGCCAAATCGCGCCCAGGGAATGTTCGGCGTGTACGCGGCGATTGCTGCCTTCATCGCGGACTCGGGACCGAAGCTGCCTTCGAGAGTCGTTCCGGTGAGACCGGCGTAGGGCTTGTCGTTAGCCATCACTCCGCAAACCGCGATCACCCGGCTATAACGCGCCGGGTAGACCAGCGATTGCGGAGGTGCAAACCCGATGTGGTTGCCGGCCGCCGCGCAAATGCAGATGCCTGCATCGTAGGCCTTGTCCACGGCCTCGCCCCATGCGCGCGAGGGCAAGCCTCCCATGCTCATTGTTACGACGTCGCAGCGTTGCTCAACTGCGTAATCAAGCGCTCGCGCAAACGCACTGGTGCGGAGCAGGACTACGCTGTCCGCCACGCGTAACGGAACAACTTCGGCGCCGGGCGCTCCACCGATGTAAGCGTCGCCAAATGCCGGCACTTTGCCGCCGGCAACTATGCTGATCGTCCCGGTTCCGTGGCCGGAGTTGTCCAGGATGAGGCGCCGGTTGTCAGGGTCTTCGGCACTGCTCGGATCGGCATCGCGGCTCACGAAGTTCTTTTCGAGATCACGGCGAACGAACTCGGGCACGGTATCGTGTGAGCGGTAGTATCCGGTGTCGATATGCGCGATGCGCGTCCGGGGATCCGTGAACTTGACCGCTTCGCGCGCCTTGCCAAGCTGCGTGTAGGCATCACCAAGGTGCCATGCAAACTCGGATGGGCCGAGAATCTTTCCATGAGTGCCGTCCTGAGGAATGTCGGCGCACTGCTCGCCGACGGCAAACGCCTGGCCGGGCACCGGTGCGTCCGCGTCAGGAAAGATGTTATGAATGATATCGGGCTCTGCGAATTCGACATCCGATTCTGCGACGCCGAGCTGGTTGGCTACGCGCGAGTGAGCGAGGTCCCAGGGCGACGCCGCTCCGGCCGGCAACTCGGCCAGAAACCACTGAGGCTCCGCTCCAAAGCCGAGCATTGCGGCGCTTGCCTGAGGCGTGTCATAGAGCGGCTGCAGATTCACCTTCGACTCGGCTGCTCTGAGAGCGTTAGACGGGCGGAGCTTGACCAGCAACTGATTAGTTTCTGCGAGTACGTGTTTCCTGTTTGCCAAGACAATCACCTCCGAGTTCGATTGATCGATGCGGTCGTGGCTATCTCTGCGCGAATTGGTCTTTTGCGTTGGTTGGTTCGCGCAAAAGCAGACTGCAATCTAAGGGCGCCTCAGTCGGGACGCTGGTACGAGACGGCCGGCGATAGCCGCCTAGAAAAGTGCGGGCCAATCTTACGCGGGTTGACTCTGACGTACAAGTTGACAATGAAACGCAAGCTACCGATTTTGGATTTTGGACTCTGTAGGATCGAATTGTGCGTTCTATCTAATCCAAAATCGAAAATCCAAAATCAGCAAGCGCTTCGCTGGCTAGCTCGCCTCGTGATACTGTTGCCAATCCTTTTTGCCGGGCCTTAAAAACCAACTCGTCCTGCGAGGAAAAATGAAGATCGACGTTCACACTCACTACTACCCGGAAGTCTTCTTCAAACTGCTTCGAGACATTCCCTCGGAGTTCTCATTCGCCACTGACCCCACCGGGCGAACGATCATTACCCATAAGGGCGCGCGCTTCTTCGGAGTAACGGCGCCAATGAGCGATCCGCAGAAAAGGCTCGAAGACATGGACCGTGTGGGTATCGACGTTGAGGTGATATCGGTTTCAACGCCGAATATCTTCTTCGCAGACGAAACACACCAACCCGAGGTGGCCAGGATCCTGAATGACGCATACGCCGAGTTGATCACAAGCCACCCCACTCGCTTCAAAGGATTTGCCTCGATTCCGATGGATTCACCTGATGCCGCAATTGCCGAGCTTCATCGAGCGATCCACGAATTGAAACTCAACGGCGTTATTCTACTCAGCAACATCAAGGGCCGGGCGCTGACCGCGCCCGCCTATCGGCCGTTCTTCGAAGAAGCCAATCGCCTGAACCTTTGTATTTTTTTGCATCCGATGCTGCCGTCGAACCCCGAGCCGTTCACTGAATATGTGCTTGGCCCTTTGGTGGGTTTTCCATTCGACACGACTCTTGCCGTTGCGCGGATGTGTTTTGACGGAATGTTGCGCGAGTTGCCAAACATCCGCTGGATCATAGGGCATCTTGGAGGCGCCATACCTTACTTGATGGAACGGCTCGACAGCGGTTATCGAGATTTCGCCGAGTGCCGCGTGAACATCGATCAGCCTCCAAGCACTTATCTTAAGAAGCTTTATTACGACACCGTCACATTCAGCCCGCACAATTTGCGCCTGGCGCGCGATCTGGTAGGCGCCGATCACATGGTCATGGGCAGCGACTATCCGCACTTGCTGGGATCAATCGAGCGCTCGGTCAGCTCAATTGAAGACTTTGCAATCTCCGAGCAAGAGAAACAGAAGATATTCAGCGGTAATGTGCTTGGGATTCTGAATAACGTCTAGAGCAGGCGAGAAGGAACGGGATAGGGAGAGGTTCCCGAGGTTTTCTATTTGAGATTTTCCTATTTGAGATTCTCTATGATACTTGAGATTGGCCATTAGTCATTTGTTATTGCAATCGAAATAACGATAGAACCTAAGAGACAGTTTAAAGGAATATCCAATAGCAAATAGAAAATAGAAAATAACAACAATTTGCAATTTTGGTGTCTTTCCTCTGAAACCTTGAGCCCTGAACATCTCACATCCCCGCGCTTCCTCCGGGCCGTCGGGCTATTCGGCTTGATCGCGATTGCGGTTAACGGAGTCATTGGTTCAGGAATCTTCGTCTTGCCCGCGACGGTCGCGGCGTTGCTGGGACCGGCCAGTCCGGTTGCTTACATCATCGCCGCGTTTCTAGTCGCACTGATCGTGCTCTGCTTTGCCGAAGCCGGTAGCAGATTCGAACAAACCGGGGGCCCCTATCTGTATGCCCGGGAAGCATTCGGAAACTTTATCGGACTCGAAGTAGGATGGATGTTCCTGCTCTCGAGATTGGCGGCCACGTCCGCAATCGCTAACGCGTTCATTCTTTATCTGGGAACCTTCTGGCCATGGACAGCAAACGGCTTCGGCAGAGCGTTGGCGCTGACGGTGCTATTGTGGGGTCTGGGACTACTTAATCTGGCCGGCGTTCGCTACGGCGCCTGGGCTGTGAACCTGTTGACTATCGCCAAGCTCGTACCGCTTCTCTTGTTTGCCGGTGTCGGCCTGTTCTTCGTCGACAGCAGTCGCTATCAGATACTCGCTCTTCCCGATCTGACGTCATTGCGACAGGCGAGTCTTGCACTGATCTTCGCATTTGGAGGTTTCGAGAACGCGTCGGTGCCGACCGAGGAGGTAAAAGACCCTGCTCGAAACCTGCCGATCGCTCTGGTTGCTTCGATAGCGCTTACGGCAATTTTGTACATCGCAATTCAGATCGTGTCGTTGGGGACTCTGCCGGGATTAGCAGGCGATCCGACTCCCCTCGCTTCCTCGGCGCGAGTCTTTCTCGGCCCAGCCGGCGCCGTAATCCTAACGCTTGCAGCCGTTCTGTCCACGTCCGGCAGCATCAGCGCCGTTGCTCTGGTTGGTCCCAGGATTCTTTATTCGCTCGCCGAGGGTGGACAGCTACCGCGAGCGCTTGCCCGAGTGCATCCGCGCTATCGCACGCCTCACGTCGCGGTGATCTTGTTCGCATTGGCAGCGTGGGCTATCGCACTGTACGGAAGCTTTGCCCAACTGGTGACGGTGAGCGCTATCGCGCGTCTGCTTTTCAGCGCGACCACCTGCCTGGCCGTCCCGGTACTCAGACGAAAGATGTCAAACGGAAAGCCGATATTCACGGTACCGGGCGGCGTGATCATACCCGCTCTGGCGGCGGTCATTTCGATCTGGTTGCTGACCGGAATCAACCTGGCCCAGGCAATTGCAGGCGCCGGCGCGTTACTGGTGGGCGCAGTCTTGTATCTGGCGGTTGGACGGTCTCGCCCTCGGACTCTTTGAGTGGTTTCTCATAGACTACTTTTTCAAGAAGCGCTCGACGCCGCGCTTGCAGTCCTCGGTCATGCGGGTGATCGCGTTCAATTGAATTCCAGCTTCAATCGCCGCATCGAAGGTCATTCCGTCCATGTGATAGAGCAGGCTCTTAGCTAGAGATACGGCCGACGCCGACTTTTTCGCAAGCAGCATCGTGTAGGCTTCGGCTTCGCTGTCAAATAGCTCGTCCGGGAAGACTCGGTTGATCATTCCGAAATCGGCCGCGACCCTCGCGCTTATGATCTCGCCGCGAGTGATCAGCTCAAACGCGCGCTTCTCCGAGACTGATCGCCTGAGGATTGCCATCACCATCGCAGGTATAAAACCGATGTTGACCTCGGGGTATCCAAACTGTGCGGACTCGGCGGCCAGGATGATGTCGCAGGCAGTCGCCAGTCCGCAGCCGCCGGCAAGCGCCCGGCCGCGCACCGCAGCGATGATCGGGCGCGGGTGCCGGCGCATCTCGACAAACAGCTCACCCATCACGCGCGCGCTGGCCATGCTCTCCTCGACGCCGGCTTCGCTGATTCTTTGGAGTGAAGCTAGATCGGCGCCCGAACAAAAATCCTTTCCGGCGCCGGTGAGCAGCACCACTCTGACATCTTTATCGCGTCCCGCGGCTCGGAGTGCATCCGCGAACTCGGCAACTATCTCATCATCAAGCGCGTTGCGTTTGTCCGGCCGGTTAAGAGTTATCCGAGCGACCGCCTGGTCAACCGAGTAAATGATCTTTTGGTATTCCGACATTTGTTGGCTCAATAATAAAGTTTGAGAAGAAGCGATCTACTTTCTCTGCGCACTGCCGACCTGCCGAAGCGTAACTCGGATACTTCTGCTGTTCAAGCGACACGCTAGCATCCACTCTTCCCAGACTACTAACACGTCTCGGCAGGTTGGGGGATACCGGAGCAACTTCCGGATAGATCGCCAACAATTGCTGTGCGAGCATGGCAACGGACTAGTATTAGAAAACCGGGGCACACCAATGACGTCTGCTGCAGAACGGATCAAAACCACGAACTGGAGCGAACTCGCCGCCCAACTCGACGAACGAGGATATGCGCTGACCGGGCCGCTGATCTCGGAAAAGGATTGCAATCAACTCGTGCGGCTTTACTCCGACAAGCACGCTTTCCGCAGTCGCATAGTGATGGCTCGTCACAACTTCGGGCGGGGCGAGTATCAGTATTTCGCCGACCCGTTGCCGGCGCTGGTGGGGGAACTTCGCGAGCAGTTCTATGGGCCGCTTGCCGAAATCGCCAACCGATGGGCCGAACGGCTGAATCAAACTGAGCGATTCCCTGCCAGGCTCGCCGAATTCCTGGAGCGGTGCCGCCGAAAACAGCAGACGTTGCCGACCCCGCTGATGCTCCGCTACGAAGCCGGCGATTACAACTGCCTGCACCAGGACTTGTACGGCGACATTTCTTTTCCCTTGCAGGCCGCATGCGTATTGAACCGGCTGGGTGCTGACTATACCGGGGGCGAGTTTCTGCTCACCGAGCAACGCCCTCGAAGGCAAACGCGCGGCGAAGCGGTGACAATTGAGCAGGGCGAGTTCATCATTTTTGCGAATCGATGGCGGCCGGTTGCCGGTACTCGGGGCGACTACCGGGTGAACATCCGACACGGAGTGAGCCGCCTGAAATCAGGTGAGCGATACACTCTCGGGCTGATCTTTCACAATGCACGATGAGATAGACAACAGCCCAACTCAGTTTCCAGTTCAAGAACGAGGGAGCCGGGGCTTTGAAGGACTCCCTCGTCCATATCCGCATTGCTGGCGGAATATTCCAGCGAGGCTCAGTCGCCGGGAAGTTCCGAAGCCGCGATCCACGGTCCCGAGGCCGCGGGCAAACCGATTCGAATAAGAATTATTGGCTGCGCGCAGACAGACGGTATCGTTACTTCTTCGTCGATCTCGAAGTCGCCAGCCAGGCTGATTGGAACTGCGGCAGTGCTGGTAATCGTGAATGGAGTGCCGCCTCCCGGTCCGCCGCACGTCAGTGCCGCGTGGACCACCGTTATCCCCGCGACGGTTCCTACCAGACTGTCAGGAACCGGGTTACCATTTGCCAGCGCGCCCTCGCCAATGACCAGGCCTTTTACTTTTACTCGAAGCTGGCCGTCGGGACTGAGTTGCGCCTTGCCATTCTTGACGACCCATGGTGCGCCACCGGCGACGACACCTCGAATGGTTACGTTTGGCGTCGAACCAAACACGTGATTATTGATAACCTTTGGGCCGTCAGCAGACGAGAACGTTGCGGAGGCCAATGCGACTGAGAGGCACAAGGTAAGAGCAAACACAAAGCGTGTCATTTTCATTTACCAGACTCCTTTCCAGAGTGAGCGTTTTCGGCTGGGTTAGCCGGTTTCATCGAAGGCACTTGTCGCAAGTGCAGCGGTGAGGAGTGTGTGTTTTGGTGCGTCCAGTATCGAGCTTAGCAGATAGCGAGGGAGTATCAAACATCGGGCTGTAGTGTCCCATTCGCGTGTTGCTTTCTAAAAGCGCTGGGTTAGAACGGGAGAGGGGGAGAGGGGCAGAGGGAGGTATGCAACGACAAGAAACCCGGGTCACTGCCCTGATGGCTAGTGACCCGGGGGTTGGCAACCATGTCGTTTCGTTACTTAGTAGCGTTGCAAGTTGAGAATCGCCTGCAATACGCCACCTATAAGGTTGAAGACTCCGTTCGAGTATGTGCCGTACCGAGTCCTGCTATGGAACCCGTCCTCGTAACCGCGACGGAAACCCTCGCGGAAGTAGTATCGGTACTCGGGCAAGTCCACATAGTAGCCATCATAGCCGTACGTCGCATCCTGGTAGGCATACGAGTCCTGGTAGTTGAATCTCCACCTGTCCTCGCGATCTGCCTGGCCTGCCCGCACGCCTTCCTGATAGCCCAGGTTCAGGGCGCGTCGGAGCATGTCGGCGCCGTACTGGTTCGCGTAGTATGCCCTGCCACTGCGGTAGTAGCGATAGCTATACGGCGAGTATGAGAACTGCCTGGCCGATTGAAGTCTCAGCCGGTCCTGTCGCAGCCGCTCATAATAGAGCTGCTGGAACCGGTACTGATTCATCCGGCGCTGCTGCTGTAGCAAGCGTTCCCTTTGCGACGCGATGCGCTGCTGTTCCTGGAACTGCCGGTTGGTGTCGGCAAGCCGCTGCTGGTGACGCCGCTGCTGTTCCAGTTGCTGCTGCTGCGCCTGCTGACGCGACAGCTCCTGTCGCTGCTGCTCGTGTCGTTCCTGTTTCTGAGCCTGACGCTGCTGCAGCTCCTGCGCCTGCTGTTGCTCGACTCGCTGTTGCTCCTGCTGACGCTGCTGTCTCTCAGCTGTTCGCTGTTGCTCCTGCTGCTGAAGCACGCGCTGTTGTTCCTGTTGCTGCTGCTGCTTCTGAGCGCGATTCTGCTGCTGCCGCTGCGTCTGTTCCTGTTGCACGCGCTGCATTTCCTGCTGGCGCTGTTGCTTCTCGGCCTGACGCTGCTGTTGTTGCTGTTGCTGCTGATTTTGCTGCTGCTGCTGCTGATTTTGCTGTTCCTGCTTACGAGCCTGTTTGGCCTTTTGTTTTTCTGCCTGCCGTTGCTCCTGCGCAGTTTTGTCCTGCGCGGCCACAGGCAGTCCGCTCCCCAGCAGCAATGCAATGCCGGTTACCAGAGCCGCCATCTTTTGACTGAAGAATCTATTTTTCATGCAAAACATAATTAAGCACCTCCCTGCATCTTCCTACAATTGATTCCAGCAAGATCACTGCAAGTTGCATGCCGCGCCACAATCGCCTCATATTGCCTCATTTCTGATCAAATCGAAGGTTAGCAGGAACCGATTTCGGACATCGGTAGACGTTATGGGTTCAGAGGCACTACCGGCCTGTTCACATACCTGGTGGATATGGCGCACGTTTGGTCCGAGCAGAAGCGTCGAAGTAGCTGCGTAGTTTTTGTTGCCACATCCGGCTAGGGGTATTAATCACCGGTAGACATACAGGCTGGTAGCTTGCAACAATTGCCAAGTAAGCGCAGGCTCTTGCCTGCAGTCGTAAAAAGCATATATTTGACGGTAGAAAAAAGATCCCAGAGGCATCAAAAATGAATTTAGCACTCGCCTTTACCGTAATCGCCTTGTTATTCCCCGGAGCTCCGCTGCAAGCCCAGCAAGCTCAGCGTCAGAAGCCCGCACCTAAAAAGCCGGCAAAGACCCCGCAACGAAAAGGCACGACTCCGTTAAAGCCGCCTGCGCCCGCAAGCGAGAAACCGGAGCTTCTGATGCAGAGCGGGCACTCCGACATTATCCGAGCAGTTGCGTTCAGCCCCGACGGCAAAATCGTTGCGTCGGCAAGTTCGGATAAGACGGTAAGGCTGTGGGAGGTCGAGAGCGGCCGCATGCTTCGGGTCATGGATCACCACTTTGACAACGTGACCTCCCTCGCCTTTAGCCCTGATGGTAAGTCCATCGCATCCGGAAGTCTGGATAAGACAGTCGCTATCGCGGACGTCAAGACCGGCAGAGTACTACGCTCTCTTGCCGGACACGCCGATGAAGTCAGTTCGATATCATACAGCCCCGACGGCAAGACACTGGCCTCCGCCAGCCGCGATGAAACAATCCACCTCTGGGATCCGGCAACCGCCGAAGTCATCGTGACAATCGAGAAGCCGGCCTCCGAGATACGCATGCTCGCGATTTCTCCGGACGGCAAGATCCTGGCGTCGGCCAGCGAAGATAAGCAGATCCGCCTATGGCAGCTCGCAGAAGGCCAGGCCATTGCGCAGGGCGAAATGATTCGAGCCTTCAAAGGCTCGTCTTCCAATATCCGCACATTGAGCTTTAGCCCGAATAGTCAGATTCTCGCTTCCGGCGGGGAGGACAACGCCATAAAACTCTGGAATGTCGAAAGTGGGGCTGAGATCCGCACCATCACCGGGCATTCCGCAATGGTGACCTCGATCGTGTTCAGCCGCGACGGCAAGGAACTGTTCTCTGGCAGCTATGACAAGACGGTGAGAACCTGGGATGTTCAAAGCGGCAACCCGGTCCGAACGATCACCGGAGCAAACGCCTCCATTACATCCATTGCTTTAAGCCCGGATGGAACTACGGTAGCCGCGGGGAGTTCTACATCGATCATTTTATGGAACAGCCAGACCGCCAAATGGATCCGCAATCTCGAGGGTCTCTTGTCCAACGTCCGCGCTGTCGCGTTCAGCCCGGACGCGAAGACGCTTGCCGCTGCCGCAGGCAACAGTATCAAACTCTGGGACGGCGGTTCGGGAGCTCTAGCTCACACCCTTGACGGGCATTCGTCGCGCGTCAATGCGGTGGCATTCAGTGCGAACGGAAAGATCCTCGCTTCCGCGAGCGCGGACAAGACCATCAAGCTCTGGGACGTCGCCAAGAGCAAGCCGATTGCCAACCTCACTGGCCACGGCGCGAATGTTTCTGCGCTAGCGTTCAGCCCGGACGGCAAGGTCATAGCCTCCGGGAGCGTTGATCGAATGATAAGGCTGTGGGATGCGCAGACCGGGAAACCTCGGCGGCCGCCCTTCGAAGGCCACGTGACGCTGATCAGCGCGATTGCGTTCGCTCCAGACGGGAAGACGATTGCTTCAGGAAGCTACGATAACAACATCAAGCTTTGGGACGTTGCCAGCGCAAGGCAGTTGCACAATCTCACCGGACATTCTTCTGAAGTAACCGGTGTTGCTTTTAGCGCCGACGGCACGATGGTAGCCTCTTCAAGCCGCGACAAAACCATCAAGCTGTGGAACACCCAAACAGGTCAGGAGATTCGCTCTCTTCCCGGTCATGTCTCAGACGTTTTCGCGGTAGCGTTTAGTCCCGACGGCAAGACGCTCGTATCGGGCAGTTATGATAAGACGGTTCGGCTCTGGGATCCCCAGACCGGCAAGCTGATCCGAACCTTAGAAGGCCACTCCAGCCCGGTGGTCGCAGTTGCGTTCAGCCCTGACGGGCGATTCATTGTTTCGAGCGGCGAAGATGCAACCGCGAAGATCTGGTCGCCCGAAAGCACACAGCCCCTCTGCACGCTGGCGAGCTTCAACAGCGGTAGCGGGTGGCTGGTTATCTCACCGGACGGTTTATTTGACGGCTCGCCTGAAGCGTGGAAGTCGATTCTCTGGCGGTTCGCGGGAAATACGTTCGATGTCGCGCCGGTCGAAGCATTCTTTAATGAGTTCTATTACCCGGGTCTGTTGGCGGATGTCCTGGCGGGCAAACGGCCACGAGCGTCGCAAAACATCGCGCGAGTGGATCGCCGGCAGCCTCAGGTCAAACTAGCACTGTCCGATGATCGCGTGAGCACCGATCGGGCGATCTCTTCACGCAAAGTCAAAGTAAGAATTCAGGTCACCGAAGCACAACCGGATGCGGGACATCCCGCGGGCAGCGGAGCACGCGACGTCAGGCTGTTTAGAAACGGCTCGTTGATAAAGGTATGGCGCGGCGACGTGCTCAAGTCACAAGCGAGCAATACATTTGAAGAGCCCGTCTCATTGATCGCCGGGGAAAACAACCTGACTGCGTATGCCTTCAATAAAGACAACATAAAGAGCGCGGACGCGACGCTGACTGTGAGGGGCGCCGACGGACTCAAGCGCAAAGGTACGGCGTATGTTCTCATCGCCGGAATAAATGAATACGCCAATCCGGGCTTCAACCTGAAGTACGCGGTCGCCGATGCGCAGGAGTTCGGAAATACGCTGCGACAGAAACAGGCGAGGCTCGGGAACTTTTCCAACATTGAAGTGATTCCGTTATTGAATCAGGAGGCGACGAGGGCAAACATTTTGGCGGCTCTGGCTCGACTTGCGGGTACGGGGGGCGAAACGCCGGCTAATGTGCCCGCGGTGTTGAATAGAATAAAACCCGCGGAACCGGAAGACGCAGTGATTCTCTACTTCGCGGGCCACGGCACGGCACAAAAAGCCAGGTTCTATTTGATTCCGCATGATCTGGGATATAGCGGGCCGATCGACGCTGTGGATGAGGCCGGACTGAACTCGCTGCTTGCGCACAGTATTTCGGATCGGGAACTCGAGCAGGCGTTCGAGCACATCGACGCAGGCGATATGCTGATGGTGATCGACGCATGTAACAGCGGACAGGCGCTCGAGTCCGAGGAGAAACGCCGGGGCCCGATGAACTCAAAGGGGCTTGCGCAGCTTGCGTACGAGAAAGGGCTGTACATACTCACCGCGGCGCAGGGTTATCAAGCGGCTTTGGAAGCAGCCGAGCTTGGGCACGGCTTCCTGACCTACGCGCTTGTAGAGGAAGGACTGAAAAACGCCGCGGCCGACACGGAACCGAAAGACGGAAAGATTTTGATACGCGAGTGGGTGGACTATGCTGTGGCGCGCGTGCCGGAGATGCAGGAAGCAGCGTTGGCAGGATCCAGAGGATTAAAGATTGTGTTTGTCCCGGGCGACGAGAAGGTATCGGATCCGTCAAAACGAAACGTGCAACGGCCTCGGGTTTTCTATCGCCGCGAGGTTGAGCCTCAGCCGTTGATTGTGGAGAGGGTAGGTCAGTCGCGCGAGCGGTAAGTCCTTAGCGTCTTGGCGGTCCTTTGCGTCTTTGCGCGAAACATCTGATTCGAATTTTCGGTTTCGCGCAAAGACGCAAAGACTCGCAAAGACGCAAAGAAAGAAGTCACAAGTGCTTTAAGAACCAATCCGCGGCCGCTTTCGTCCCCGTGTCGAATGCGGCGCCTTTGATGATCTGATCGTGACTCACACCCGGGAGCCTGACGACATCAGTTGGTCCCTTCAAAAGTTTGGATGCCGCGATTGCATCGGTATCGTTCTTCCTACGATCGTTCTCGCCAATCACAAATAACACAGCAGTGGTCTTTGGAATCTGCTCGATGTACCAAAACGGATGGTACTCGGTGAGAGCCAGCCTGCTCTCCAAATCAGCAGAAGTGACGCTGCCGTTCGCAGGCGCCTGACCCGTGCGCGCTCTCTGCAACTCAGCCTTGAGCAGCGCGCCCATAGGCGCCGATGCCTTCCTGGTCACATTCTTGCCATCAATCAAAGGTGTTTGAGCGACGGCGGCTTTGATACGCGAATCGGTTGCAGCAACGACAACAACGTGCCCCCCTGACATCCCCGTTCCCCACACTCCAACTCGAGCGCGATCGACCCCCGGTTCGCCCTGCAGATAATAGAGAGCGTTGCGAATATCCAGAACCTGATGCTGTGGGATCAACCGCTTGCGTCGAATGCGAACGCGCGCGGTCATCTGTGAAAAGCGAAGCCGGTCGTCAGTCTTGACCGCATCCACCGTTTGGAGAAAGCCTCCGCTCTTTCCCCACCCGCGATAGTCAAAGATCATCGCTACAAGCCCGTGCGCGGCGAACTGGGCCCCGTATTTCTCGATCGACGCAGCGGTCTCGCCCCAACCGGGAGCCAGAACAACCGCGGGTGTTTTGCTATCGGCTTGGAATTCCTTCGGCGTGAAGATCCTTCCGTGACACTCGATGCCCTCGCTGTAGAATCGAACGTCTTTCGCACTGACGCCATCAGGAAGCATGCCCTTCGAGGCCCTGTGGATGCGAGTTTGGGCAGAAAGAGATGCCGAGACGAGAAGAAGAACAATTGCGGTTTTCATTCGGGTTGCGTTCCTTATCACGCTACATTTCAAATTCTGGGATTTTCCATTTGTCATTTTTCATTTTTCATTTGTAATTCCCCGCGCCCCGGCCGAGGCTCAGCAATGCTGTCCTTTTTGCATTGATAAAGCCTTGAAACCATAAAGCCATGAAGCGGAGGAGAAAAAAATGACAAATGAAAAATGACAAGTGGAAAATGGAAAATGGTCTTCCTTTCTTCACTTCACTCCGTTTCGTCCGAGATACTTCAAAAACCAATCCGCCGCAAGAGTCGAACCTACCTCAAAAGCAGTGAACGAATACGCCTGAAAGTGTGTAACGTAAGGCACCTCTATCACCTGAGACGTCCCTTTGAACGCCTTTGATCCGGCGTACGGGCCGTTCGCTCCGCGCGGAGGAATCAACTCGTCTTTCTCGACTGGCATCCAGAGGATCTTAGTGGTTTCCGGGATGCGGTCGAGCAACGCGCCCGGACGGAATTCGCGATTGACCTGACCGCTCCACATATCGATCTTGCTCCGGAAAGAGAAGCCGCCATCGACTTCGGATCCCTGCCCCGTTCGTGCTCGCCTTATTCCGTCCTCAATCATCTGCGGTGGGATCGCCGCCGGACCGCTCGCGCTCAGACCGCCAACAGCGCCAACCTGCGCAACCACCGCTTTCACACGTGAATCCAGAGCCGCAACCATCAACACCACGCTCGCCCCGTTGCTCGATCCCCAGACACCGATGCGCTCCGGGTCCACGCCGGGTTCGGTTTGGATATAGGACACGGCGGCGCAAAAATCCTCGGTCTCGCGAAAGTTGTTGAGATTCGTCCGCTTGATCTTGATCCTCGCGTCCTTCTCCCATACGGCGCGCGCGTCCGTAGTCGTGTCGGGTTCGAGCAGCAGCACATCCCCGCCGCTGTAGCCATAAGTGCGATAATCGATCGCCATCGCCACAAGACCGCGCTCCGCGAATCGAGCCGCGTACTTCTCGATCCCCACGGCCTGGGCGTTTATTCCGTGCCCGACGACCACCGCCGGCCACTTCCCGCCAGTTGTGAATCCGCGAGGGAAGAAGATGCGCCCGTAGCAAGGCGTACCGTCGGCATAGAAAGTTATCTGCCGCGTCGTGACCCCGTCAGCCAATGCGAATAGCCAGTCTTCGGGTTGAGTCCCTCGTTCACGCTTCATCGCGGGATCGGTCGCCTGTTTCTGCAGATCAGCGCGATGTTTCTCTATGATGTCAGTGCTGATCTGGGCCGGGGCCGCGGTTGCAAAGGCACTCATCACGAATACCGTTTTGAGAAGCAAGCTACAAAGGTCCCGCCATCGTTGCGACATGCACAATCTCCTCGTGGGTTCGGTCAGGTCTTGATCGGCGCCTAATCTAGCAGCACGGCTTGCACAACGGCAAGAAAACATTATTCTTAATTCAATCAGAAACAGTAAGGCTCTGCGGGCAGAATGAAGGAACTTACGCGCTTACAATCGTGCGCTGCTTCCGCTTGTTGTTGTCGGCTTTGCTGTCAGAGATTGTGTCAGGTCATGATTAATTGACGAAGACTTCGGCTCGCCTAACGCTCGACTTGCTATCGAGCGGACAGCACGGAAATCCTGACCGTGTTGGTGGGCCGAGAACTTAATCAGGATTACGCCTATAAGGGAGGTCGAGATGAGCCTTACCTCTATTGGCATATGTAAAAGTACAAGACCCAGTTGCTATAACGTTCGCCATTCAATCATAGCCGGGCCTAAAATGTTGAAGGCTTTTGTGGGATGCGACCGATTGGCTTACTGGGCACACGAAATAATGCTTGTTCACCAGTACAAGACCGAAGGGTGGAATGCCTTCCTAGGAGAATATCTAGCCGAGAGTCCAGGAGGACACTGCTCAATTAGTTTGAGATGGAGGCATTCGAAGTTGAGAGGAAAGTCAGACGCGCCTGCCAAGTGAATCCATTCAAAACTCATTGCGAATAGTGAAGACAGATTGCCTCATATCGCAGGCGAATGGCCCAAATCAATTAGGACTTAATAGGACTTAATAATACTCACTTGCGAGATGCTGCCTCGACCTTGAGTGGAGCATACGCCTCGCATATGCTTGACCATTTCTCTCTGGATTCCTTCAGCAGTTGGTCTACTAAGTCGCGAATGTCTCCGCCGTTCCCGTCCTCGAAGAAACGAATAGCGTCACGAACAGTGTCTCCATGGCTAAAATAGGCAAGACATTGAAGCAGAGTCGTTCCCGTTGATGGGCCACCAAAACTCAGAGAGGCTGGAGGAAAATAATTCAAAATAGCGTTAAAGAATTGTTTCTCCTCTACTGCGCTGGGCTTGTCACGTGCCTCCATAGCTAATGCCCGAATCTTTACCCTGACAGGTTCGAAGACTCTGCGCTTCTTCCTAAGGTACTCAGTCGCTCTTGTAATCCTTCTCATGTACCGCTTCGACCCGATCTCCTCGGACGGTTTCGGCAACAGTGTTTTTGTTGTTTCAAACATCTCAATATAGTCGGTGTGGATCACTAACAAGTCATCGAACGTTAGCTCGAACAAATCATCGAAGCGCTTGTCTAACCGAGCGTTGCGATACTCCGTGAGTCTTATTAGCCGGTCAATAAACGATAGAAGGGCATTAATCATATTTTTGCTTTCCCCAATTCGTTGAGGCCCCAAAACCGCGGAGTCCCAACTCCCGCACCTAGCTTACCCATCCTGCTAGGCCGCTCAGAATTGAACAGAAAGAGCAAACTCGCAATCTGTTAGCTGACGCGCTAGCCCCAAGGAACATAAAACGCATTCCACCGGCGAAAACATGAAAGACTTAAATCCGATTATCCTGCTCAAAACTTCAAACTGAACCACTACCGGAATCCCCGCCCACCATTCGGCTCGTTATCTATCGCTGCGTCTGTTCTTGCTTATACGTCGTCCTCGTGGCTGCATTCAATTCCACGATTACTCTCAGCCCACTTTTTAAATTCATTCCAGGCGAACAAGCGAGCCTTTACCCCTCGTACTTCAAAATGTGGCAAGGGATTAACTCGCCGATTGAAGTAGTCATACACCGTTCGCTCGCTCACGTTTAATAGCGCCGCCGCGTCTGAGCGGGTCAGGTACTTAATCTGCTTCGTTACCCATTCGCCGCCAATCTTCTCCATCTTGAAATAGAGCGGGGCAGGGAGACGCAATTCATTGATTGCTTTGCGCATTTGCTGATTTTACCGTCAGTGCGCAACTCGTTCGTCAATTCACTTGTCGGCTTTCTTCCTCTTACTCAGCACGATGTCACCGAATTTCGTTTGTTGCTCCCTAAGCCATTGGTCGTAAGGCACTGCAAGTGGGAAAACGGTTCGTTCGAACCAATCAGCTGTAGCATCCGCCATGTCTGTTTGATTCTCGAAGAGAATTGCGTTGTCAAGTCTGGGTCCGTCCTTCAGTGATGTAAACCCATACATAACATGCCTCTTGTCAACTAGGACGACATCGAACGCCAGGGGGCGATCAGACACGATGATGTAGCGATGGAAGAGATCTCCGACATTCGACTTTTCGTATATCTGAGAACGCTCGTCGATTATCTGAACCAGGTTTTGAACGCTGTTTGCGTCTTGAACCTTTGCGCTGTCGAGGACCGCAACAGCATCATATCTAGCCGGTCGATTCATCTGCTTCAACTGCTTGAGTCGTTCTACAACTTGGTCGGCAAAATACGACGGCGATTTACGATCGCTTGCGACGGCAAGTGTCCTTATTTCCTTCTCCGCAGTCTTACATATACTAGCAGCCGATCTGTATATCTGATCGTAATTCTTCAAGAGCTGGCCGCCCACTGGTCGTGTCAGCCGGTCCTCGATCCCGACCAAACGTTGATTCACTTGCGCAGCATAGAAGAGCCGCTCGGTACCATACGCCCCGCATAAAAGAGTCACTAGCACCAGTACTATTGCAGCTGGGTCCCCCTCCCACAGCTTCTTCACGGTTCCCTTGAAGTTCAATAGAAACAGCACTAACGCAATTGAAGCCGCAAGGTAGGGCAGCAGCCATTGAAGCGAGTTAGTTACGTTCTCCATTGTGTCCCACCTTTCCACGATAGGCGCGCCTTCCACGCCTTGCCTTGGTCACTGCTCCGCAGCGTGAAATCCTCTTTGAAGTATGGGTATTTTGTATAGTCTTAGGGGCGTCAGAAAGCCGTTGGCTCCCCAGTCTCATAAGACGCGAACCAGATAGGGAGTAATGCAGAGAAGAGGGCAAAGCGCCGCTAAGAAGTAACTTATATTCGGTTAAAGACTTTGGCCGGCGTTGGCTAGTACAATCTGACGCTTCACGCTGCCCAAAAACGCCGGGAAAGGAAACATTAAATGGATCAACAAGGGTACTCACAATAGGTTCAAGCTTCGACAGCTTCAGGGCACCAGAAGGAAATTGGGTCTATGATGATGGCCCAAATCATCGAGGTAGAGGTTTTACTTCACACCATGATCGATCTCCAAAGCTGGCAATCACATCGGGCCAGCAAACGGAGCTGGCAGAGTTAGATGTTCGTTGCCAGGCAAGATGGAAAAGTATCGACGGCAGTGTTTGGAGGAATTGAAGCGAGGCGGATCGTGCACGACTTAAATCTTTTACCGCGGCAACTATCACCTCGCGCAGCTTATGATGCTTGGCAGGGTTGGGCCGATGACGCAGCGTAGAAAGTTGCTTCTGTCTAATAGGGAACAGCGCGATATGATGAATTCCTGCATAGTGCCGACTATGAAACGAAACTTCTCGCTTGTTATCTGCCTGCTGTTACTTGTGGCTATCACTCAGGCGCAAGACATTCGGGCCGTGAGTGGCGGAACAGGTACAGCAACGGACCCAAAAGACAAAAAACTCATTCGCCTAGTGGCTGAGGATGAAACTAAAAAGCTGACACTCGGTCGGTCGCTGATGAAGCACAAGACAGCGCGGATGATTGGGATCTATTTGAAAATCGAGAACCGCTCGGATGTTCCATTCACGGTGGAGCCTTCAAAGTTCAGCATGATCGACAATGAAGGCCAGGCCTTTGACGGGCTCGACACACAAGAGGCGATCAACCGATTCAATAACTCGCGTGGGTTAGCAACAGCGATCCTCGTTGGTCCGCTTATGAATCCGGCACTCCAAGGCGCAACCGCTGAGGCAATCCGCCGTGAATCGCTGCAGTCTGGCGAC
>Ga0134127_10000907_pt1 | contig 23553 bp, 21 predicted proteins | sample KB31753_FD_96459 | JGI IMG/M metagenome (GOLD analysis project Ga0134127, IMG submission 96459) | Terrestrial soil microbial communities with excess Nitrogen fertilizer from Kellogg Biological Station, Michigan, USA - KB3-175-3 | ecosystem: Environmental > Terrestrial > Soil > Unclassified ... | reverse complement strand
GTTGTCCAAAGCCTACCTACGCGGCGAGGTACCGTTCGACAAGGCACTGGTCCGGCCGTCCGCGTTCTACGCGGAACACCGCATCGAGACCGTGTTCGGGACACGAGCGATACGCATCGATCCGTCAGCGCGATTCGTGGAGCTTGAGGATCACCGTCGCGTACCGTTCGACGCATTGCTCATCGCCACGGGCGGTCGCAACCGGCACGTCTCGATTCCCGGTGGCGATTTTAAAGGCATTTACGGTCTTCGTACGGTGAAGGACGCCGATCACATTCGGGAAGAGATGGTGGCGGTCGTCGAGTCGTCGTCGTGGGAATGAGGTTCATCGGCTCGGAAGTCGCCGCCTCGCTCCGGCAAGAAGGCCTGAACGTGGTCGCCATCGACCCATCGAAGACGCATCCAGCCAGCCGTCGAGACGCTGGGAGACAGCGGTATTCAACTGGACAACGGGGTTGTCGTTGACGAGTACTGCCGCACCAACGTCAGCGGTATTTATGCCGCCGGTGACGTCGCGAATCACTATCATCCAGTCTTCGATCGGCAGATGCGAGTGGAGCACTGGCACAACGCCGTTACGCAAGGCGCCGCTGCCGCATGCAACATGCTCGGCCAACGCGTCGCGTACGACGAGGTGCACTGATTCTGGTCTGACCAGTACGACGCGAACCTGCAGTACGCTGGATTTCACACGAAATGGGAGCAACTCGTCGTCCGTGGTCGTCTCGACTCCGGTAGCTACCTCGCGTGTTATGTGAACGATGGCCGAATCGATGCTGCTGTTAGCCTCAACCGCGCGAAGGACCTGCGCCGTGTCATGCCGCTGATCAAGTCGCGGCGTGCGGTGGATCTCGAGCAGCTCCGGGACGAAGGCATTGACCTGCGCGCGCTGCACGGGAGTCCGTAAGCGCACAGCGTGTACGACGAAAGCAGATGACAACCACCACAATCCTTGGTTTCGTCGGAGCCGGCTTGGTCATCGTCGGATATATTCCGCAAATTGTTCACCTAATAAAGGAACGCTGTACGGCCGGCATCAGCGTCGCGGCGTTCTCTCTTTGGTGCACAGCGTCCCTGCTCTTCCTGATTCATGCAGTGGTAATTCGTGACTCGGTGTTTGTTAGCATCCAGACCGTGAACCTCGTAGCCGGGGCCCTCATCGTGGGGTTCGGTATCCGATTCAAGGGCGAGGTGTGTCCCTTCCACCGCGAGGCGTATTCCGGCTTCCGCAAGGACCCGGCGTAGACCGTTTCGGCACCCCACCCTAAGACAGGAACCGCTTCCCGCTCGGCGCGCCCGCCTTTTGCCTCCCTTGCAACGGTTCGCAACTTGCTGAACATGCCATGCGAATTTGATCTCGCTCACTCCGTACCATCCGGGGTGCGTCCTCCTTCGCTTGGGCGGCTCTCGGAACGCGCGTGGGGCGGCATGTGGCATGAGGCGAATGCGGTTGTGACCGTGTGAGGAGGGCGACATGTCGATCAAGAAAAACCATCCTGTCGATCGGACTCATCAACTGCCCGATAACGGCATGTTGCCGTTGTTCTTCGTCACATTGATAGCCGCAGCGCTCGGTGCATGCGGATCGACGAAGACGGAGGCGCAGGATACAAAGCCGGTCGCGACCGCAGGTCGTCCCGCTCCTGCGTCTTTCGACGAACAGATTCAAAGTAACGCCAGGCGCATGCTCGAAGAGGGCAAACGGACATTCCGCTTCGATACGTTTGGTTCAGAAGATTTCTGGGGCGGCAAGCTGCGGCTGCACGAAGCGCTTGCCGGCGAAAAACTCGGCGGCGTCGGACAGGGGGTCAGTCCGAGGACAGCCCTGGCCCTGGGTCTGAAGGTCGATGCCGAGGCGTTGCCCACCGAATTGGTCGCGCAGATCAAGGCCGGTACAGTCGATCTCGACGACCCCGCGACCACCGCCTCCTTGCTGAAGCTGAACGCTGTGGTCGGCGTGACCGGTATTTTCTCTTCGGACGGGAAACTAGGATCCATTGGCATCCAATGCGCGATTTGTCATTCCACTGTGGACGACTCATTCGCGCCCGGCATCGGCCGGCGACTCGATGGGTGGGGAAACCGCGATCTGAACATCGGCGCGATCGTGGCCACTGCGCCGAATCTCCAGCCGTTCAGCGATCTACTCGGCGTGGACGTCGCGACGGTCAAGGCGGTGCTGAACAGCTGGGGGCCGGGCAGGTACGACGCCGAACTAAACATGGATGGGAAGGCGAAGCGCCCCGATGGCAAGAGCGCCGCGACGTTGATGCCTTCCGCGTTTGGTCTGGCCGGCGTCAACCAGCACACGTGGACCGGCGGATGGGGAACGGTCACCTATTGGAACGCGTACGTCGCCAATACCCAGATGTACGGTAAAGGAACCTTTCTCGATTCGCGCTTGGAGGACGCCAAACAATACCCCGTTGCGGCAAAGGCCGGCTGGGGGCATCTGCGCAACGCCACAGACTTGATCACCGCCAAGTTGCCGGCGCTCCATTTCTATCAACTCGCGATGCCGAGGCCGAAGGCGCCTCAAGGTAGTTACGACGCCGAGGCGGCGCGCCGAGGACAGGTGTACTTCAACGGCAATGCGAAGTGTTCGACCTGTCACGTGCCGCCGATCTTCACCGAACCTGGCTACAACCTGCACAGCGCCAACGAACTCGGCATCGACAGCTTCCAGGCCGACCGCGGTCCAGAGCGGCGCTATGTGACAACGCCGCTGCGGGCGTTGTTCGACACGCAGAAGATTCACAAGGGCGGCTTCTATCACGACGGTCGTTTCGCGACTCTGGAAGACGTCATCGACCACTACGATCGCTTCCTCAAGCTGGGTCTGTCAGACACGCAAAAGAAGGATTTGATTCAGTACCTGAAGTCGATCTGACCACACGCCGCATAAACGACGTCACGTTATTGCAGCGGCGGAACTGACGGGACATCGCTCAGGATGATCGTGCGGATCTTGGTCATTCAACGAACATCGGTCACAAACAAGGCCGCACGATCATCGACATCCTCGCAAGGACGCTCTCAACATCTCGACGTACGGTGACAATGTACTGTGACAACGTTTGATGGGGCCCACATCATTCACGACACTCGAGTTCGCCGTGAAGCTGCTCCGGTTCGATTTTGAAGGCGAGTTCGAGAAACAAATCCGCCATCGGCGTCAACACCGGTTCCGCGTCTCGATTCCAGGACGCCCGCCTGCGACAGTCCATCGAGCAGTAGGTGGAAATACACCAGGCCGGCGTACGGCTGCCATCGCTCCAGCGCTGCGATCACGCCCGCATAGTTCAGCGGCCTTGAGCGCCCAAGCCATCGAGCCAACCTCCTCTGGGCGCCGACATCATCGCCAGGGAACACGTGCAGACGTCCGAAGCCTCGGAGCAGCACGTACTCGGCGGTCCATCGGCCGACACCGCGCAATTCGAGCAGGCGCTGGCGGACGAGACCATCGTCCTTCTGCTCGAGGATTTCCAGATCCAGTTCTCCTCGCGTGATGGCGTGAGCGAGTTCGAGAAGCGCGCGAGCTTTCTGATGGCTGAACCCAATCGCTCGGTACTGCTCCGGCGGCAACCGAGCTAGGTCGCGCTCCCCGGGAAACGCGAAGAACGCATGCCGTGCGTCGCCCGCCGTCCGAGACTTCGCGTGGGTGATCGTCGCGAGCCGGTTGAGTAGTTCGAGGCCCACTTCCAGGGACAATTGCTGACACGCGATCGCGTTGACTACGGCTTCGAACACCGTCGGAAACCGGGGCGGCTTCATGCCCACGAATCTGTCCGCGAGCGGCCGCAGCCGCGCATCGTCCGCAGCCATGTGGTACCAATCGGTCAGGTCTATCCGAAGGCCGAGCAGCCGCTCCACGATCGACCGCAGGCGTCGTTTCTCCAGCAGCGTCCGCGGCGGGGGTGTTGCCGTCACGATGAGCCTTGGTGCCGACGACGAGACAATCTGTCGCACGGCGAGCTCGGCTGGCCTTCCTCCGACGACAATCACGCGTCGATATGTGATGCCATCCCACCGGTCGATGATGTTGCGCGAACGGCGCCGCAGCGCCCATACCGTGAGATCGAGGCGGAACGGCGGGATTGGCCGCAGCACAAACGTGAGAGGGGGTTGTCGAGTGTCCGTCGAAACAGATCGAGTCATCGCGCTGATCGCCGCAATCCTTCCGCGACAACCGCCCGTTTGGACACCGCTCGTCGACGCGCCTTCGTTTGCAGGTACTCGTGCAAAGCGACCGCATTGTTGTGTTGCGTGTCGCGTGAGCTGTAGACGAGGGTGACCGCGCCGAGGCGAGCCGCTGACAGGATAGGCTGCCAGGCGTCCGGTCGCGAGTCGAGCTCACGGAAGTAGCGTCGGCGGAATTCGCTCCACTTCTCCGGGTCGTGACCGAACCACTTGCGCAATTCGGTGCTGGGTCCGGCGTCTTTCAGCCACGCATCGACGCGAAGCTTCGCTTTCGTGACCCCACGAGGCCACAAGCGTTCTACCAGGAAGCGCCTGCCATCTGTGCGCGAGATCGGATCGTATGCGCGTTTCAATGTGATCATCGTTCGCCCCTTTGTTGCGGCAACTCCTTCGTCGTGCCTGCGGCGAGCGCACGGCCGTTAATGAGCGACGAACATGAAGATCACTGCGTCTCGCGTGCCGTTTTCGAGATCGAAGACCTGTAATTGCGCGCCGGGGCGAACGTTCGGGGCATTCAGTGGCACGTCGCCTGCATCGACCGCGGCTTCTGTGTACGTGCGCCTGACGTAACGGGCGATTCGTTGTCACCTCGATGAGGGAGGGCCACCCGCTCCGCGAGGCTCGTCGCTGTACGCCGACGCACTGCGCCGTGGACAACGATGCTCGACAAACTTCTGCTGTTCGGCGCGACCGGCGATCTCGCGGGCCGGTTTCTGCTTCCCGCACTCGCGGAACTGCAGGCGAACAAGGCGATCCCCGACACGTTCCGGGTGCTTGGTACCGCGCCCCAGCCACTGACCGACGAGGAGTTCCGACTCCACGCGGCGAAGCGCCTCGCCGAGTTCGCGAAGGACGTGCCCGAAACGGCGCGTGAGAGTTTGCTTGGGCGCTTGCGCTACTGTCCGGTGGAGCTCGGTGTCGATCACGTGACGGGGGCACTGCAGGCGCTGCTCGGCGTGCCGAGTGACGGAGCTGACGCCCGCCCAGCCATCGCGGCGTATCTCGCGGTGCCGCCGCGTCTGTTCGTTCCGGCGGTGACGGCGCTCGGTGAGGCCGGACTGCCCGCCGGCAGCCGCATCGTTGTCGAGAAGCCGTTTGGCGAGAGCCTGGAGCACGCGCGTGCGCTCAATCGTCTGCTCATCGCCGTGACCAGCCGCTCTCGCGACAGCGCGGTGTTCCGCGTGGATCACGTGCTCGGCATGGCGACCGTGCACAACCTGCTCGGGCTCCGGCTGGCGAACCGTGTCCTCGAACCGCTGTGGAACGGGATTCACATCGCGCGGATCGAGATCCTGTGGGAGGAGACGATCGCGCTCGAGGGTCGCGCCGGCTACTACGATCGGACGGGTGCGCTCAAGGACGTGCTGCAGAACCACATGCTCCAGATCCTGAGCCTCGTCGCGATGGAGCCACCACTCTCGCTCAGCGAGCGCGACCTGCGCGACCGCAAGGTGGACGCGCTGCGATCGGTGCGCACGCCCTCGCTCGAGCAAGTGGCGAGCCGCACGCGGCGAGCGCGCTACATGGCCGGACGTCTCGCCGGCATGGGCGGGGCAGCGAATCGCGACGTCCCCGCCTACGTGCGCGAACAGGGCGTTGATCCAACGCGCGGCACGGAGACATTCGCTGAGATCGTGCTGGAGCTAGACAGCTGGCGGTGGGCGGGAACGCAGTTCGTACTCCGCGCGGGCAAGGCGCTCAGCCAGCGCCGGAAGGGAGTGATCGTCCACTTCCGACCAGCGCCGCACCTGCCGTTCGGCCGCGACGTCTTGCCACCCAAATCGAACGAGTTGCGGATCGGCCTTGATGGGCCAGAGACCCTGAGCCTGCACCTTACCGGAAGCGCTCCCGGGCCGCCGCCGCAGCTCAAAGAACTCGCCCTTACGACGGAACTCCCCGCTACCGAGTTACGAGCCTATAGCCAAGTGCTGCTCGACGTGCTGGAAGGGGACTGCACGCTTTCGATCCGCGGCGACGAGGCCGAGGAGTCGTGGCGAATCGTGATGCCCGTCCTTGGGGCGTGGGCCGAGGGGCTGGTGCCGCTCGAGGAATACGCCGCAGGCTCCACGGGCCCGTTGTGAACCCGCGACGCCTCGCCGCTCAGGCGTGGCCGCTGCTGCAGGTGGCCTTGGCCGTCACGCTAGCGTGGCTCATGGCGAATCTGCTCCACGGGCAGGAGAATCCGTTCTTCGCGCCGATTGCCGCCGCCGTCGCGCTGAGCGCCCCGCGCGGCGAGCGCGGGCTCCAGGCTGTGCGCCTGCTGATGGGCGTCCTCGTCGGTATCGCCACAGGTGAGGTGATCGGCGCGTCGATGGGGGTGGGGTACGGCGGGCTTGCGATTGCCACTTTCGTGGCGATGGCGTTGGCGACGGGGATCGGCGGGGCCCGGACCGTGATCACGCAGGCCGCATCGAGCGCAATCCTGACGACGATCGCGGCGGCGGGAGAGGCAGGCGTGCATCGGCTGGCCGATGCACTCATCGGCGGCGGCGTAGCTCTGATCTTCAGCCAGGTGGTCTTTTCCCCCGAGCCGGTGGCGCTGTTACGTCGAGCCGAAACCGACGCGTTGTCCAGAATCGCGCGCGGCTTGGAGCTGACGGCGGACGCGCTCGGCCGTGAAGACGAGAGGCTCGGCGATCAGGCCGTCGAGAAGTTGCGCGCGCTCCGCGACCCTCTCGGTGAGCTGGCGCGGTTGCGTACGGTTAGCAAGCGCGTGGCGCGACACTCGGCGGTGTGGCGCTCCCAAGTCGACGCGGTGGTGCGTGAGCAGGAGCACGCCGATCACCTCGACCTCGTTGCAAGCGGAAGCGTGATGCTCGCGCGCATGGCGGTCGAGGCGAAGCCGCCAGGGCGGGCGCTGCTGGCGACCCGCATCCGCGAGCTGTCGACGGTGATCGCCGCGCTCGCAGAAGCGCCAGGGGACCGCAGCACGCGACAGCGTGCGGCCCACCAGGCGCTCGAGGCGGGGCGTCCAGTCGAGGCCGACGCAGCGCCAGATCAGACGTCGGTCGTCACCGTCGCCGTCCTCCGTATCGTCGCAAGGGACGTCATGGTGTTCGCCGGCCTCACCATCGATCAGGCGGAAGCGGCGATGCGCGCCGGGGAGGCTGAGGCTGACGTGCCGGCGCCACCGGCGACGCCGCGGGTTCCCTTCGGCTTCGACCAGCGTCGTCGTGAGCGACCCTTATCCAGCGAACTCCCGCGCCGGGAGTCCGACACACCCGACGGCCACCCGAAAGAGTGAGCCGGCCAGGAGATCCTCGCCGGGAGGTACTCCCTCGCGCGACGTGGTGACGTAGAGCTGGTCGAGCGCCGGACCGCCGAAGGTGCACGCCGTCACCTTACGAACGGGCAGCGTTATCACAGCGTCCAATCGTGCCGCCGACGTATACCGTCGTACCGCGCCGTCATTGGAGATCGCAACCCACACGCCTCCCTCCGCATCGACCGCCAACCCATCGGGGCGTAGCCCTTCGCCGGCAAGATCGACGAACGTGCGGCGGCCGGTGAGCCCGCTCATGGGGTCATAGTCGAAGACATCGATCCGGTGGGTGTGCGTGTCGTTGTAATAGGCGAGGGATCCGTCAGCGTTCCATTCGAGGCCGTTGGATACGGTGACATCCTGCAACACCACGGTAGTCGTGCCATCGGGATTGAGGCGGTACAACGCGGCGGCCCCCGGGCGCTGATCGTAAGCCATCGATCCGCAGTAGAAACGTCCCTGCGGATCGCACCCGCCTTCATTCATGCGCACGCCTGGGTTGGACCACAGCTCGGGCAACGTGGTGATCAGCCCCTCCGGCGATTCCAGCGCGAAGCCGCGCTCGACGCCGATGACCGCGCCCCCGAATCGTCGCGGCCGCAGCGCGGCGGCGATCGTACCGACGTGCAAGCGCCGTACGGCTCCGTCTGCCGCAAGGACGAGCACATCGCCGGCGAGCATGTCGACCCACCGGAGACCACCCCATTGCGGTGACCACACCGGACCCTCGCCATGATAGGCAATCGGATCAGTTAGTTGATCGACACGCGTCATGAATGCGTTCGAATGGGTGAACGTCGCTGGCGCGGGACTCGCAAGCGCGATGCCCGCATGGCTAATCCTCGTTCGAGCACTCACCGCATCCGCGATCACCGCATGAGCGATCAGTTCGTGAACAAGCACGGCACGAGCGATCACGGGGTGAGCAATCAGGTGCGCACACACCCTACCAGGCTGGCGCTGGGGGCGTCGGTCGGCGGATTCCTCTTCGGCTACGACACGTCCACGATGAACGCCGCGGTTCCGGGTATCAGGACCGTACTCGCGCTGGGCGCCGGCTCGGTCGGATTTCTCGCCGCGATCGGACTGATCGGCTGCGCGATCGGTGCGTGGATGGCCGGTCCGGCCGCGGCACGGTACGGGCGCACCAGGATCATGGTGATCGCCGGGGCGGTCATCGCCGTGGGCTCACTGGCGTTCGCCGCGTCCAGCCGGCTGATCGTGATGGGGGCTTTCCGGCTTGCGACCGGAATGGGGATCGGCGCGGCGAGCGCGGTAGTCCCGGGGTACATCGCCGAAATCTCACCGACGGAGATCCGCGGGCGGCTCGGGACCTTCTGGCAGTTTGCGATCGTCGTCGGGCAACTCGCCGGGCTGGTGGTTGGTTACGTCATGACACGGTGGGCTGGATCCGAAGGAGCGTCGTTGCCATGGGGCGGCGCGGCCTGGCGCTGGATGTTCGTGGCGGCCGCCGTATTGGCCATTGTGTACGTCCCTATCGCGCGACTGCTGCCACCGCCGCCGGTGCAGTACCGGGTCGAGCGTCGCCCGCTATCGGAGCTTCGCGGGCCGCGGCTCGGGCTCCAGGGTGTCGTGTGGATCGGACTGCTTCTCGCCGCCTTCCAGCAGCTCGTGGGGATCAGCGTGGTCAAGACGTACTCCAATACGATTTGGCAGGCAGTCGGCGCGGCGACGACATCCGCATTCACGATCAGCATGGTCACAGTTGTGATCAGCATCCTCTCCACGGTGGTTGCGATCGCCATCATGGACCGCGTCGGCCGGCGGACGCTGCTGACGATCGGCGCCGCCGCGATGACCGTGGCTCTCGCGGGTCTCGCACTCTGTTTCTCCACGGTTACGGATACCGGCGATACGCTCTCGCTCGGACGTGGCGCGATGATCGGCGCGCTCGTCTCGATGAATCTCTTCGCGATTGCCTTCGGGATCACATGGGGACCGGTGATGTGGCTGATGGTGAACGAATTGTTCGACAGCCGACTGCGCATCACGGCAGTCGCAGTGTGTACGGCAGGGAACTGGCTCACGAACTGGCTGGTCGTGCGCACGTTCCCGCTGCTCGCGGAGGCAGGTCTGGGTCTCGCGTACGGATTCTTCGCTTTGTTCGCGGGCCTGGCATTCCTATTCGCCTTTCGAGTGCTGCCGGAGACACGCGGAACAGCGTTGCGCTGAGGCGCACATCGCCCTGCTGCTACCGGCCAGGGTGAGCACATGACAACAACGGTTCAGGATCCTGATGGGAGAGCCTGCGCGTGTTGATGAGGCCGGGGCGCGCTATGTTGAGCCTCGTGGGCGCATTCGTCGCGTTCGTGACCGGCGTCAGCGCACAGGTTGCGATTGAAGGACCGGACAACGGCCGCGCAGGCTCGTCGTTGTCAGCGGGCGGTGAGGTGCGGCAGGAGTTCGAGTGGTTCGACAACGAGGAATGGGGCGCCGAAGTACCAGATCACAATGGGTACTCGCTTCAGCGCTACATGGCTCACCTCGACGCGCGACTCTCGCGGTGTGTGCGCCTGTATGCGGACGCGAAGAGTGGGATCGAAGTTGGCCGCGCCGGCGGGCCTCGCTCTTCCGACGAGGATCGCCTCGATCTGCACCAGGGATTTGTCGATCTTTCGTTCGGCCCCGTAACCGTGCGGGCGGGTCGGCAGGAACTCGCGTTTGGATCTCAGCGGCTGATCTCTGTCCGCGATGGACCGAACGTCCGCCAAACCTTTGATGGTGGGACTGTCGTGGTGCAACAGGGCGCCTGGCGCGCTAACGGGTTCGGAACACGCTATGTGAGGACGGACACCGGCGTGTTCGACGATTCGTCGGACACGGGCCGCTCGCTCTGGGGCGTGTACGCAGTTCGCAGTCTCTCGCAAGAAGAGACGAAAGGCGTCGATCTCTACTATCTCGGGTATCGCCGCACAGCCGCGACGTTCGATCAAGGGCAAGGCCGCGAAGTCCGGCACTCCTGGGGCGCTCGCTTCTGGCAGACGTCGAGTGCCCTCGACTACAACTTCGAAGCCCTTTTCCAGACGGGCCACTTCGTCAACACCACGATCCGTGCTTGGGGGGTTGCGTCAGATACCGGTTACCACATTGAGAGCGCGCCAGGGCGACCGAGACTCGGCTTTCAGGCCAACATCACGAGTGGTGATCGTGATCGAAACGACAATCGACTCGGGACTTTCAACCCACTGTTTCCCAGAGGAGGGTACTTCGGGCTCATTGCCTCCGCCGGCCCGTCGAACCATCTGGATGTGCATCCGCTTGTGACGCTCAGTCCGCGAGACGACGTCGTGATGAACGCGGGCTGGTTGTTCTTCTGGCGGCACAGGATTGATGACGGCATCTATGCGACTTCCGGTAGTCTCCTGCGCTCCGCAAAGGGTACGCGATCGAGATTCGTCGGACATTCACCAGGCATCGACGTCGAATGGCGTGTGACGCGACAACTCTCACTGACGGGCAATGCGTCGCTCTTCACTGCCGGACCGTTCATCGAGGAATCCGGACCTGCCCATACCACACGCTTTCTCGCGGGGTGGGCGACCTATCGCTTCTGATCCGGCACCTGAACACGATGGGTATCAGGAGCGCGTGTCGCAGATCCGACTCCACCAAACTGCGGCTGATCGAGGCGTCCATATTGCATCGAGCCTCGAGGCAAATGTCGTCACGTCAAATCCACCGGGATCCGGAGCGTGACACCAGTTGTGATCTCGGTAGTTTGTGAGATTTCTGAGACCGATATGTGGCGTTACTCACGGCTGAATATTGTGGGCTTCGTGATCTTAATGGCGGCCCTGGTGGCTATATCGCCCGAGGGATTGGCCCAGGATAAGGCGCAAGGAACCACCGGCGCTAAGGAACGCACCGGCTGCGAACACGACAATGGCGGTCTCACGTTGCCGGCTGGGTTCTGCGCATCGGTGTTTGCCGACAATCTTGGGCGCGCGCGGCACCTCACGGTTGCACCCAGCGGCGCTGTTTACGTGAATACGTGGAGCAGCTCATACACCGCACTCAAGAACGCTCCGGGCGGGTACATCGTGGCGCTGCGCGACACGAATCGCGATGGCAAAGCCGATCAGGTCGAGCGTTTCGGTCCGGTGCATCAGGACGGGAGGGCCGGCGGTGGGACCGGCATCGCCGTGCATCGAGACGCGCTGTACGTCGAGGACAACGGAAAGATAGTGCGCTATCGACTCGGTAGCGGATTACTCGTCCCGAAAGAGAGCCCGGAGACCGTCTTGAGTGGCCTGTGGACCGAGCGCGGCCACATCATGCATCCGTTTGCGATCACGTCCAACGGCGTCATGTATGTGAACTCCGGTTCGATCACGAACTCCTGTCAGGAGAAGGACCGTACGCTCGAATCGCCCGGAATGTCGCCCTGCCCGGAGCTTCAGCTACACGCCGGCATCTGGCGTTATGACGCCGGCAAGACAGGCCAGACGTTCTCCGCCGCCGAACGTTATGCCACCGGTACGCGCAACGTCGTCGCCCTGGCAGTCAGCCAGGCTGACGAAGCGCTGTATGCCACGCTGCACGGACGGGACAATTTGGCCGTCCACTGGCCGAAGCTCTACACCATGGAGCAGAACAACGAACTGCCCGCGGAACTCTTTGCGCGCATCGAGCGCGGTGACGACTTCGGCTGGCCGCAGTGCTACTTCGACGGCGATCAGCGCACTCACGTGCTCGCGCCGGAGTACGGCGGCGATGGTGGAAAGGCGCAAGGAATCTGCGCGCAGAACAAACCACCCATTTTGACCTTTCCCGCGCACTGGGCCCCGAACGGGATGACGTTCTATAGCGGCTCGACGTTTCCGGCGAAGTATCGCGGCGGCGCATTTGTGAGTTTTCACGGTTCCCATGACCGTGCGCCGAAGCAGGCCGGCTATCTCGTCGCCTTCGTGCCGTTTGCAGCGGGCAAGCCGGCGGGCAGCTTTGAAGAATTCGCGACTGGTTTTGCCGGCGCCTCTCCCCCTGCGGCTGCTACCGACGCGCCCCACCGACCTATGGGTGTGGCAGTCGGTCCGGATGGAGCGCTGTACGTGTCCGACGATGTCAAAGGAAGGATTTGGAGAATCACTTATGCCGGCGGTGCCTAAGCGAACCAAACGATGAAGCCGAGCGGATTCTTTCGATGCCGCTGACTTCTGCGTTTCGACGTATCTGGCTTGCCGGAATGATCCTGCTGCTCGCAGCAACTATGGGCTGGGCCCAGGCGGGCAACGTCACCTCCGACACGCCGCAGCATCGCAACACACCCGGCAGTGCGCAGACCCTGCCAGGTCCGTCGGATGATCTGCTCGCCAAGCTCGAGAGGATCTATAAGGACATCCACGCCAATCCTGAACTCTCGATGCAGGAACAGCGAACGGCCGGCATTGCCGCTGATTGGTTGCGCCAGCATGGATACGAGGTCACGGAGAAGATCGGCCGCACCGGCGTAGTGGGACTCTTGCGCAATGGCGATGGTGCGACGGTGCTGCTACGTGCGGACATGGACGCGTTGCCCATGAAGGAGAACACTGGCCTTCCGTACGCGAGCACGAAGACTGGCAAGGGACCATCCGGTGAGGAGGTGGCTATCGCGCACTCCTGCGGCCACGACGTGCACGTGACCTGGCTGATGGGAGTGACGCGGATTCTGGCCGAAAACCGGGACAAGTGGCGCGGCACGGTTATCGCCGTATTCCAGCCGGCGGAGGAAACCGGCGACGGGGCGCGGGCCATGATCGAGGACGGGATGGTCAAGCGCTTTCCGAAGCCCGACATCGCTCTCGCCCAACACGTGATGTCCCTCCCCGCGGGCCGGATCACCATACGCAGCGGGCCCGTGCTGTCCATGTCTGATAGCTGGGAAGTGAAGCTGTTTGGACGTGGTGGTCACGGGTCGGGACCGGAGACCACTGTTGATCCAGTGGTAATGGCGGCAGCCTCCGTCATGCGATTGCAGACCGTAGTCTCGCGCGAGATCTCCATGATGGATCGCGCCGTTGTGACCGTCGGGGCTTTGCAAGCCGGCAGCAGCCCGAACATCATTCCAGACGAGTCGCTGCTACGGCTGAACGTTCGCACATTCGATGAGCAAGTGCGGGAGACTGTGTTGTCCGCGATCAAGCGCATCATCAATGCCGAGGCGACCGCGTCGCAGGCACCGAAGCCGCCGGCGTTCACCGTCGTCGGCGAGTTTCCACTGACCACCAATGACGAAGCGGCGACCGAGAAGGTGACTGAAGCTCTCAAAGGGCGCTTCGGCAGCAATGTGCAGCCAGGCAGTCCCGCGACCGCGAGCGAGGATTTCAGCGTCTTCGCACGGGCATGGAACGCCCCTTCGGTCTTCTGGTTCGTCGGCGGCACGGATCCGCAGAAATATGCGGAGGCGGAGCGGGCCGGTCGTTTGAGCGAGCTTCCGTCCAATCATTCGCCTCAGTTTGCGCCAGTCCTTGACCCCACCCTGCGGGTCGGGATCGAGGCGATGCTCGCGGCGGCCGGGCCCTGGCTGGCCACGGCCGGCGCAAAACCCTGACGCTGCGCGCACGGGTGAAGCGTTACTCGATCGACCGCACTGCACGGCGCAGGATCGCAGCACTCTGCTCGAGTGCGCGCGCTTCGTCCTCGGCCAGTGTCCTCGTGCGAGAAGGTTTATTGCGACCCACGCTGTCTGCACGGGCACGGTGACCGTTATCGGCACGCTGCGTTGGCTGCGTTCGGAATCGCGAGGAATGTAATCGTCGCGGGGGGCAACGAGATCATTCCATCGGCAGTCATCTCTGGCTTGAACGTCGGCAGCTCGTCGTTACTTCCCAGCGTAAGCTCGACTCCGTTCAGATGCACACGACGCTCCTGCAGATTTCCTCTCGGTGCTGAGAGCGTATAGCGCTCTGCCGCAGGAACCGCCAGCGTTCGCGGGGCAGCGCTGTCTGTATTGATCGCGAGCAGCGCCACGCCTCCAGGCACGTCCCGAAGGCAGTGTGCGTATAGGTGTAGACCGCGTTGAATAGGTACGTCTGATTCGAGAACGATCGATCCCATCAATCTGCGCCAGAGCAGGGCGCCCCAGTAATTTGGCGTGGGTGTGAATCCGGTGCGTTCATCCAGCAGGCTGTAGTCGCTCGCGGCAAGCGTATTGTGCATGACGACCTTTACCTCCTGTTTCGCGAGGCGTCCAATCTGGTCCAGGTACCGGAACGTATCAAGGAAAGTGTGGGCCCACGGATTGCCTCCGCACGCCGCGTCAGCGGTCTCGGTCAACCAGAAAGGAACATTGGGTGCGAACTCGTTGCGTAGCGGCTTGTAGAACGCCAGCGTCTCGTCCGTGCGCCGCAGCCACTTCTCCGACAGTGCGTCATCTGGTGTCGTCTGCATACCCATGGCAGCACACCGGATGGAGCTCGCACCGTAGTGGTGATATGAAAATGCGTCGACCGTGGCGGGCCGGGAAGCGGTGAGCATTTCGCGCGTCGGCAGAATCTGGAACGAGCCGTAGCGGACACCCCAGTCACCCGTTGTCTCCGCGACCGAGCCTGGACCCAGGACCACCATATCGGGAATTGCCTGATCGGCGAAGGCGCGGAACGCCTTGAAATCGCGCCCATACGCGGCTGCATCGTACCCTGTGGGTGCGCCGCCCATCGCAGCCAGGTTCGGCTCGTTCATGAACTCGCCGGCGGCAAAAGATCCCCCAATCGACTTCGTGTACTCAACCCATCGGCGCGCGTGCGAGTCGGTCCACATGCCGGAGCGATCGCGAGCGCCGGCACCCGCCGCGAACGACGTGACAATCTCGCCGTTCGCCGCTTTCGCGAAATCGACGACCCCCCTCCACTGCTGCCGGGTGAGAACACCCATGAATCCGACCGGCGGAGTCTTGGGCACTTGTTCGGATTCGGCGAAGTACGTCGTGTTCGCCCATGTGCCGCTCACGCGCACATAGGCCGGGCCGAGTGCGGCCGCGAGCTTGCGAAGCCTCGCATTCGTGAGGTCAAGTGGCGGGCGGTAGTCGTACAGACGAGGATCCATGCCCGACGGCGTTTCACCGCTCGAACGTGGCGCAGGCCCCGCCGTCCCTTTCAGGATGGCATCGAGCTCGGGGCCGTACGGCTTCCAGAACTTGCCGCCGGTGACTTCGAGCATCTCTACGTTGTACGACTGGTAGCGCGGATCGATATCACCGATCCGCTTCAGGCTTGCGGGTGTGACGACGATTGGTTCCACTGACGATACCCGCTTGGCCAGCTCGCCGCCGTCGCTGCAAGCCATCATCCCGAAGCTGACGAGGACGGCGCTCATGACCACTCTGAACCGACGATTGAGCATGACGACCTTCGAGATTTGGAGACCGCGACGCCTCCTGTGGCTATCTGACGTCGGTCTCCTCCAAGCATCTATGCGCCGGGGCAAGTACCGTACCGGAGCACCAGTCGGATTTTGGCGCGAGGCAGGACGCTTCGAAGTGTGGAACCGAACAACACTTCGTCAAATCGATCTCTCGACGGCACCCGCCATCACGATGAGATCCGCTTGACCAAGCGTAGAGGCGGCGGGGCGCAGAACGGTGATAGCTTCAGCAGCCAGGAGACTCGATGGCAGGCTACAAGGTCGGCTATTTCGTTGGCAGTCTCGCGACCAAATCTATTAACCGGTTGCTCGCAAAGGCCCTCGTGAGACTCGCTCCGCCGGAACTCACCATGACGGAGATCTCGTTCAAGGAGTTGCCGCTCTACAGCTACGACTACGACGCGAACTACCCTGCAGTTGCAACGGAGTTCAAGAACGCCATAGCGGCGGTCGATGCCGTGCTGTTCGTCACGCCTGAGTACAACCGCTCGATTCCCGGAGGCCTGAAAAATGCGATCGATTGGGCGAGTCGGCCCTACGGCAAGAATGCGTTCACACGAAAACCGTCGGCCGTCATCGGAACGTCGCCAGGAAAGATCGGAACCGCAATCGCGCAACAACACCTGCGCAGCATTCTGGCGTTCTGCAATTCCCCACAGATGAATTCGATCGAGGCGTACATTCAGTTTGAGCGGGGCCCCTTCAGCGACGATGGCCAGGTCACCAATGAGTCGACACGAGAGTTCCTTCAGAACTACATGACCGAGTTCCACGGGTTCATCGCGCGAGTTTATACGGTGCTGCCACGCAACGCTTAGTGCGATCTCACCGATCACGTTAGATTTGTACGACAGTGCCGAAGGGCCCAGCATGACCACATCAAGCGAGCATCCGATGCCGGACACGCAAGCACTCGAAGGAGTCGTCATCGTGCGCGGCGGTGCCGATCGCTTCGCCCAAGAGATTGTGGCCGGTTCACATCATTTCCGGAGCGACGAGCCAGCCTCAGTAGGCGGAACCGATAGCGGTCCGACACCCTACGATTTGCTGTTGGCTGCGCTCGGTTCGTGCACGTCCATGACCGTGGCGATGTATGCACAGCGCAAGCAGTGGCCGCTGGAGCGGGTCACAGTACATCTTCGTCATGCGCGGATTCACGCTCAGGATTGCATCGCCTGCGAGACGCAAAGTGCGAAGCTTACGGTGATCGAACGGGACATTCAACTCGACGGGCCACTTGGCGAGGACCAACGTGCGAGGCTGCTGGCGATCGCCAACCGCTGCCCCGTCCACCTGACGCTGACGTCGGAAATCGACATTCGGACAAGACTGCAATGAGCAGCCGCGGATTACGAACGAAGAAGCTGAAGAACCAGTGCGATAGATGAAATCCACGTCATCTATCGGGTGATGAAAATGGACGCGCACGCGCATCAATCAGGTGATTTCATCCCGTATCCGATTCATCGAGTCGTCGGCACGATTGGCGATGCGAAGGCAGCCCGAGCGACGGTGACTGGGCCGGCATTGATATCTGCCGCCTCGATGCGAACGGCAAGATCGTGGAGCACTGGGATGTGCTGCAACGCATTCCTGAGGAATCAGCGAACCGGAACACGATGTTCTGATTCAAGCGTCCACGCGGCCGGCTCGCAGCGTCGCTCTCGATGACCGATCATCGTTTACAGGTCTACGCGCCGGAGTCGTCATCGTGTGACTGTCCGCACGGTCAAGACCGGCCACGTCCCCTCACGGATAACTTGATGAGTGGTCGATCCGAGGAGGGCCGCATCCGTGGCGCCGCGTCCGGAGACTCCCATCACGATGAGATCCACCGAGCGTGCGCGGGCGACCTTAACGATGGCAGCGCTGGCTTTGCCGAAGGTGACGACCGGCTGCGCGCGTGGCCTATCAGGACGCGGACGCGGCAACAGACGAACCAGCCCTTCGCGCGCGTTCGACTCGAGGCTCTTTCGAAGCTGTGCGATGGGTCCCGAAGTCGTAGCGTCTCCAAACGGCCACTCGACCGCACTCATCACGATTAGCTTGGCGTCGGCCTCCTTCGCCAGTCGCTTGGCGTACGCCACGGCTCTATTCGCAGCTGCAGAAAAGTCGGTTGGACAGAGGATCGTCGCGAAAGGCGACCGGCTTCGCCGTGCCAGGCTGACTCCATAGCGAACCGTCAGGACTGGACAGGTTGCGAGCCGAAGAACTTTCTCGGCGACCGATCCCAGCACCAGACGCTGAACGCCTCCCCGGCCGTGCGTTCCGATCACTATAAGATCAGCCCGACTCGTTTTGGCTTGCGCAACAATTTCCCGCACGACGTTGCCTTTCCGCATGAAGATCTCGACCTTCAAATCAGATGCGCGTCGGGCTGTCAGAACCTGCATCAGATCGCGCTCGAGGGCAGCCCGGGTTTCATCAGGCACAGCGTCATTCTTCGGGGCTCGTCTGACACCCGGCGGCGCGGCCGCCTCGATGACCTCCAACAAATTCAGCCGGGCGCCCTGCCATCTTGCGAGAGCGATCGCGTAGCCGAATGCCTGGAGGGAACTGGGCGAACGATCGACTGGGCACAAAATGTTCTCAATCATTGAGTCCACTGCGTCCGCGGATGACACTCACCCGCGTGGGTTTACAGAATGCCAATCTGCCGCATGAAACTGACCTGGTCGTAAAACAACTTCTCCTCGACGATCTCGCCGTTCTTCCACCGAGCAACGGTACAAAACTCCAGCTCAAAGGTTCTGTTCGTCGGCGGGTGCACCTCGCCGTCGAGGCCTCTCAACGGACCGATCATGCGACCCTTCCACACTGCAACGGTACATGTCCAGTCGCCTGACGCGACCATCACCTTATACGGATTGTTCTCCAGCTGATTCTCGATCGACTTGAAGAATGCTTCCGACTCGTGGTGATGCGCGTCACGTCCTACGGTCGGATTTCGCTGCCCGGGCCAGTACACCTTCGTGTCCGCCGAGTGGCGCTTCCGGAACACCTCCCAGTCCTGGGCGTTCCAAGCATCGTCGAGCGTTTTCATCCGCTCGAGATTGGTCTGGGCTGTGTTCACGTCAACCTCAGTCATGACTACCTCCGATGCAATGATTGTCGCCCGCACTATCGCGACCGACGGGCCTCCTTTCTCGTCACTAATGCTCGAGGTCGCGGGCAAGTCGTTGTGCGAAACAGAACAGGCGCCACCGCCTATTCGCGTCACCATGGGGGATGACCACTCGAGTGAAGCAGATCTCGCGTGCCATCGTTTTGATGGTCTCGTGCGCGTCCCTAGGCTCTGCGCAAGCGCCGACGACGAGCGATCGGCCGGACGAGCCGGTGTTCAGGGTGGAGGCGTGGGGTTTTATCGCGGCTGACTTCAGCGAACGCGTTGCGAAATATGTCGAACTTCGGAGCAGCCTCGAGAACGGATTGCCTCCGCTAACGGTGACAGACGATCCGGAAGAGATCTGGCAGGCGCAGCGCGCGTTGGCGAACAGGATTCGTGTTGCACGCGCCGGAGCCAGACAAGGCGACATTTTTTCATCAACCATCAGTGCGAAGTTCCGGAACGCCCTGCTCGTTGAAACGACCCCCAGCACGATGGCGGCCATCATGGACGAAAACCCGGGAGAGTTGTCGCGGCGCATCAACCGCGCGTACCCGACAGGGAAACCGGTCGCCACAATGCCGGCTGGCATCCTCGCCGCACTACCGAGGCTTCCTGATGATCTCCAGTATCGATTCCTGGGGCGCGCGCTGGTCCTGATCGACACGAGGACGAAGCTGATTCTTGACCGGATGCCGTGCGCGATCGCATGCGCCGCGCGGTCACCTTCGCTCGCCGAGACGATCGGCGAACGCGGCCACGAGGAGCCATAACACAGGTCACCGCCCATGAGCTGCGGAGCTCACCGTAATCACGACCAACATGACGTGCGTACAGATTTCGCAGAACGCGATTGAAGGCGGTCGGATTGTTCTTACGCTTGAGGCCTGACCGTTTGTTAAGACCTACAACCCGTCGTGATCGCGATTGAATTCGGTTTGGTGGCTGAGCAGCCACTGTTCGCTCATGCGGGGGAGCGACGGCTCGGTCGTGACGCGTCGTATCCAGGCAACAATCGTCGCCAGCGCAGCCCAGCCGATTGGCTTCAGCACACCGTGTTCGGTGCTGGACTGAAACGGAAGTCGCTCGGCGCGTGCAGGCATTCATTTCTTTGTATTACAACGACTGTGCCCGCTACACCGGCGTGCCGTAAGCAGGCCGGAGCGTCTCGTGTCTCGACCTTTGAGGCGCACCCCTTCCGAGGCTGTCACAAGAAGTCCTGGCGGAGACGGCGATCTCAAGATCGACAACTTCTGCTGAGCGTTGTGCTGCGCGACTGACGCAGGGGCGACGTCAGATGTCCTGGTCGGGCGCGACCGGCGTGGTTACAGCGACTTCAGATACTCAACCAGGTCTCGCTGCTGTTCGGTGGTGAGCCCTAGGCTCCGAAGCGCGCCGCGTACGCACCATCAACGCCGGTGTCCGCCGGTGCGTGCCATGTCCCTTTGTTGTTATCTGTGCCGGACCCTCCGATGTGGCAGCTCGCGCACGTCCGGTCAAACAGCGTGCGTCCACGCTGAGCGATGGCGGCATCGAAGCTTCCGGCCGGAGGTGGCGGCGCCGGCAGGCTATGCTGGTATGCGCGCAGCGGCGGAAGTTTGGAGGTGACCAGGTCCGGCGTGTGGTTGACGTCGATCCCGAGCCGCGGGTCCGAGAAGTTGCCTTGCCCGCCCATCTGAGTGACGACGACGTACGCATTCCAGTACGAGATCGGTCCCTCCGCCGTGTACGTTTCGTTCTTCACTTGAGCCAAGCCATACGCAGGCGGGAGGACGAGCGGCGTGCTTCTTCCGTCCTGGTTGTAGCGCGGGTCGTATTTGCCGGGGCCCCACGACTGGTACACCGCTTTCTTGTCCTCAGACAGCACGGGTGACAGGGCGATGATCGCGCCCACATTGAGATCGCGGTTCGGCCAGCCGTCCTTCCGGCGACCGATGCCGGGCATGACTGAATCGTCCACGGTGGAATGACAGAGCGCGCAGGTGATGCCCAGGCGCGCGACGTGATTGTTTGAGTCCACGGTGGCCTGGATGCCAACGACGGCGTTCATCTTGAGCAGCGCGATTGTCGTTGCCGGACTCTTGAGATCAACATTGTCGAGAATTCGGGGAGGGAGCACGTCGGCGTCCACTTTGAGCCCGACCTTCAGCGCGGTGGTCGGATCCACGGTCTTCTCGACGACCTCGTTCAAGCGAAGCTTGTCGGTCCACAGTTGTTCGTCGCCGAAGGTCTCGAAGCGAAATATCCGCTGGCCCGCTGCGATGAGGGCGGGTGACGTCGGCTCCCCCGTTGCTGGAGCTCCCGCGGTCGAAGGTAACTCGCTTCCTTCAGGAGTCGAGCCTGTCAGGCCGCATCCGCTCAATGCGGCTCCCAGGATCACCGCCATGAATGCCGGCATTGCGAGGTGAACCGGCGCTCGCCGGCTATGTGTCGAAGCTCTAGTGCGTCTTCTTCTCATCACGATCTCGTGTTCAGAGAACCAGGTGAACCTCGCGTGCCCTCGACGAGCCGGACGGTGAAGGATCACGGGCGGTGGCCATCCGGCGAACGTCGCAGCGCGCCCAGGACCAAATCGAGTTGGGCCTGCAGTTGTGCGATCCGAGTGAACTGAACGCGCAGCTCGCGTTCAGTAACACTGAGGCGCTGGTTAATCGCCGACAGCGACTCGTCGCCACTGCCGCGTCGAGCAGTGCGAGAGGCGGACGGCGGTGACTCCGAAAGAAATTCATTTAGTGGCATGACAATCTTCGTGAGTGAGCCTATGCCAGAGGTGAAATGCGCGCTGTGCTGAACGAGACACCAGCGCGGTGCTCGTATGGGCGGGCTTCGTTGAAGAAAAGGACTGCCTCAAGCTCTAGCGGTCCATGAGCGGCCGGCGAGCGGTCGCAATCTCGTCCGGCCGCCGAACGTCGATCCTGTCACGCAGGAATGTGGTGTCCGCTTGAAGACATCTCTCATGACTCACTCCCGGTACTGTGGAGGGTAGGGTGATTCCATGAATGACAGCCGTGAGGACGTCGTCGTCGGTGGGTCCGCGGAAGACCGCATGTCACCGGCGGTTACCAGGAACGAAGCGGAAGAATGCATGCGACTCGCCGAGGAAGCGCGTGAGGTCCGTGACCATCATCGCGAGTCGCTCGAAACAATCCGTCAGGAGCGAGAGCGGCTGCGAGAGACCGCTGAGACCGAGCGCATCGCCAGCGAGGAGGCACGGATCGCCGCCGAGACGGCGCGCACGGCGAGCGAGGAAGCACGAATTGCCACCGACGCTGCGCGACATGTCGTGGTGGATGCCGTCCGTGCGACAGCCGACGCGATGAACGCTTCGCTCGAACACATGCAGGTCGTCGAGGAAATGCGGAGGACTCTCCGCGAGATACGGGACGTGAACAAGCTCGACTCCAACTAGCGATCAGCAGTCGTGTCCATAACAGAACAGCGGGAACTGGTTCCGATCGTACATAGTTGGACACAGCACGGGCTCGGTTCGCAGAGGCGTCGGCTTCACGAACCGATAATCCGCGCGGGGGCGACGGATTGTCGCCGTCCCCGTATTCAGTGCGGGGACGACACCTCGCCGGAGCATTCACATGCTGTACACCATCGCCGTCATCCTGTTGGTCGCGTGGCTACTCGGGTTCGTCGGCCTCTACACCATCGGCTCGTTCGTCCATGTGCTATTGGCGATCGCGATTGTGCTCTTCCTCGTTGGGGTGCTGCGCGGACGACGCGTGCTGGGATAAGCACAGTTTGCTGGGACTGCGCGGACCATAATCGTCAGGTGGAAACGGTCGTCGCAGCCGAAGGCGTCATTCTCGAGCGCATCCTGGACGCGACGCACCCGATTTCGCTGGAAGGCTTGGGCCGCCAAGCCTACGGCAGATTTGCCACGGCGCAGTCGAAGACCGTGTGGGGCCGTCGTCACCAGCGACGATTTGCGCTGATGGATGGAGCCGACCTGCTTGCCAGCGCCACGCAGTACGACTTTGTGGCGGTCCTCGATCAACAACCGGTGCGCGTCTGTGGAATCGGCTCACTCTTCAGCGAACCCGTGCACCGGGGCGACGGCCATGCACGAGCGCTCGTGGATCAGCTACTCAATGAAGCCGCCCGCGACGGCGCGGTATTGGCGCTTCTCTGTTCAGACGTGAGCCACGAACACGAGCCAGCTGGCTTCGAAGTGGTTTCAATGATGGAAGCTCAACTCAGTGTCAGGGAGTCGTCGCGTCGCGGCGCCCCGATGACATTGATCCGTGGCGGCGAGGACCGAGACTTGGCGGCCATTGTGGCCATGGGACAAATCCGCGCCGACCCATTTCGGTTCCATCTCGATCGAGACGTCGACTTCGTGCAGTACGCGATTACGAAGAAGCGATTGCTTGCAGGCCTCGGCCAGGCCGGGGCGCGTCAGCTGCATTTCTTCATCGCCGAGGAAGGCATCACCGCCGCCGCGTATGTCGTCGTCAGCATCGTCGAAGGCACATGGACGGTCGAGGAGTGCGGCGACCGTGATCCCTCTGGTGCGCGAGTCGGCGCCATTTTACAAGCGCTCATCGCGCGTGAGCCGGTCGAGCGCCGCCCCGTGATCCGCGCTTGCTTCCCTCGCGGCTTCGTACCGCCTCAG
>Ga0134127_10000904_pt1 | contig 23590 bp, 27 predicted proteins | sample KB31753_FD_96459 | JGI IMG/M metagenome (GOLD analysis project Ga0134127, IMG submission 96459) | Terrestrial soil microbial communities with excess Nitrogen fertilizer from Kellogg Biological Station, Michigan, USA - KB3-175-3 | ecosystem: Environmental > Terrestrial > Soil > Unclassified ... | reverse complement strand
TATGGTGCGCCCTGAGAGATTCGAACTCCCGGCCTTCTGATTCGTAGTCAGACGCTCTATCCAGCTGAGCTAAGGGCGCACAAAAAGCGAGGTTCCAACAAGAAACCTCATTCAGATTAACAGGGAATCGGCGGTGGTGCAATCGGCGGAGTCATGCTGCAGGCGTGGACTCGACCGGAGCGGGCGGAAGCGCAACCGGAAGCTCCTCAACAACCTGCAAGCCTGCGCGGCGCACGAGCTGCGCAACCACAGAAGCGTTGAGACGAGTGGCATCGTACTCCACGGTCAGCGTGTGGGCGATGCGATCGAAGGTCAGGCGCCGGATTCCGTATACCTCGCGCGTGTTGGCCAGCGCGAAGGTGACTGCCTCGGTTGGCTGCGCAGCGTAACGAAAAACAACATCCACATTCGTCATAAGGACAGGATAGCAGTTTGGTGTAGAACGAAACTGGTTAGCTGTCACATGCGATGACGCTTCAATAGTCGGTGCGCTTCATGGGGAGGCCGCGCGCACCCTCGCTTTCGTTGATGAGTTCTGCCTGATCGGGGTCGGTGAGCTTGAGTTGGAAGTCGGCGGGAGGATCGTGAAGCGTGCGCGGCGGATGAGCGAGACGATGACTAACCTGGAAGCGCAAGATTTGACCCTCGTCGCGAAGGTTGAGCAGTGGTCCCGGCAAGCCGGGAGTGGACGTGTAGGACGAGTTCGTGTCGGTCCGTTTGTGCAGATAAAACAGGATCGCACCGTTGATGGCTTCCCCTTCGTCGCTGATGACGAGATCGACGCCGGGCAGATTGTCGAACTGGCCGCGCCAGACACCAACGAATTTCGATGTTTTCTGAGGTTCCGCTGAGCCGACGTGTTGAGCCGTCGAAGACTGAAGTGTGAGTGGGACGAGCAAGGCGAGAACGAATAGATGAATTCTCATGATTTCCTCCGTAGCTAGTCTTGCCTGGTGATTTCGACGGTCGGTGCGTCGTCGCCGCAGTTGAGGCAGTGAATCTTTGCGTGGTCATGCCAGGTGAGTTCAACGCTGAAATTCATTGGTGAAGCTGAGGCGTCGATTCGCTTGAGTTGGAACGAGAATCGTGCGTCATCGAGGCGAGGCTGCATAATCGTGTGCGGCTCGTGAGCGATGATGCGCGGCTGACCGCCGTCGCGATTGATGATATTGAAGACGAGAGTGCCTCCGAGAGCGCCATTGTCTTGCGCTAGCGTGAGGACGATGCTCGGTTGTCCGTCCAATTCACCTTGCCAGACACCGCTCCAGTCGGACGGGCAGCTGGACTGAGCAGCCATGGTGGTTGCGGCGATGATTAGAGCGCAAAGAGTCTCATGCATTCGAATCCTCCTGACGGTTAGTCTTGTTTTGTAACGTCGACGACGGGTGCATTTTCGCCACAGTCCAGGCAATGGATCTTGGCGGAGGTGCTGGAGGTTTGCTGCACAGAGAAATTCATCGTGGTGGCGGAACTGCGGAGACCCTTTATTGCGAATAAAAGGGATTCTCCACTCAGCGTTGGGTGCAGGAGTACGTGAGTCTCGCGCACTGCGATATGCGGTTTGCCGCCATCGTTGTTAATCCCATTCAGCACAAGTGTGCCTTGCAAGGTTCCATCGTCCATGGCGAGGGTTAAGACGACGCTTGGTATTCCATCCAATTCACCTTGCCAGACGCCGACCCAATCGGATGTGTTGCCGGACTGCGCGGCAACGGTGGTTGAAGCGATGATCAGAGCGCAAAGGGTCAGATGCATGCGAATCCTCCTTGGTTCCCGCCCAAGGAGAGCTTGGACAGGGCACCCGCAGTTTTCGTGTGTTTTGGGTTCGTCGGTTCCCGCCCAAGCGCCATATCTCGTCGCTTGGATGGGGCATCCACGTTTTGCAGATCGGCCTTGGTTTCAGGTCTGCTTCGCGACGGCGATGGTTGCAAGCGATCCGCCGAGGCCCATGGTTTCTACCGCTGACGATGGCACGATCACCATCGATCCGCGTTCCTTGATGGCTTCGTAGAGCATGTTCATTGCGCGGAGATGCAGGGCGGTTGGGTTCGCGCTGTAGGCTTCGGCGGCCTGCACAAACTTTTCGGAGATTTCGGTTTCGGCCTGGCCGAGGATGATCCGCGCCTGACGTTCGCGTTCGGCCTGGGCCTGACGCGACATGGCATCCTGTAATGCTTGAGGGATGCGGACATCGCGAACTTCTACCGATTGCACGGTGATTCCCCACGGGTTGGTCTTTTCGTCGAGGATGCGCTGGAGTTCGCGGCCGAGAGCTTCGCGATCGGTGATTAGCTGCGCGAGTTCGTGACGGCCGATGGATTCGCGAAGCGCGGTTTGTGCGCTGAGGGTGATGGCATCGAGATAGTTTTCGACTTCGAGAATGGCTTTCTCGGCGTTCCAGACGAGCCAGAAGATGATGGCATCGACATCGACCGGAACGGTGTCGCGGGAGAGCGTTGACTCGGCAGTGACGCTGGTGACGCGGACTCGCTGGTCGACGAAGGGGCTGAGTGTCTCGAGAACAGGCACGATGAAGAAGATTCCGGGGCCGCGAAGACCGACATAGTGTCCGAGACGGAGCAGCGCGACCTTCTCCCACTGGCTGATCACCTTGATGGAGTAGAGCAGGTAGAGGCCGATGAGCAGGCAGACTATGAGCGTCCACTGATGATGGGTGAGTGCACCGATCCAGGCTCCGGCTGCGAAGCAGATGATGAAGGCAGTGACTGCGACTCGGTTGAATTGCATGTTCACTCTTCTGTTCATGGTTTTCTCCCTTCGGATGCAGAGCGCAGCTGGTCGATGAGTTCGCGAATGGTGAAGCCAGCAGCTCCTGCGCGGGCGATGACGTCGGAAGCGATCTGCTCGAGCTGACGCTGACGCTCGTCGGCTGGGCGATGAAGCTTCTGATCGCTGATGAAAGTGCCGGTACCCTGATGCGTTTCGAGCAGGCCATCGTACTCAAGCTCGCGGTAGGCACGAACTACGGTGTTGGGATTGATTTCGAGGTCCACTGCGAGTTGGCGAACGGTAGGCAACTGATCCCCGGGCGCGAGATTGCCGGCGGCAACCGCTCCGCGGACCTGGTCTACGATCTGGCGGTACACGGGAACGCCGCTGTGCATGTCGAGGTGGAAGCGGAAGACGGATCTGGGACGAGAACTCATGTGTACTAGAGAACTAATACACCGGTTCAACGGGTACGTCAAGGGGATTTCGGATGGAAAGGGACATGACCTCATTCGCGAGCCGGGCCGGTACTCCCTCGGCTACCTGACCCTACCCCATACTCTGTAAACAAAATCCTTGTTCTCAGAGAGATGTGAAATCTCAATGCTTCTAAGTCCCGAATCCTCAATAGCTTGCAGTGCAGAGTCTACACAGCAAAGGAGTTAAAGTCAGTTCAGCAGCTCAGAGGCAGGGGTATGAATGCGTCTGGTCCTGTGACAAGACAAGTATGAAGATACTGCTGAATTGATCTGCAAGAATTTTGCACAGAAGGCGGGTTTTTGTGCCTGATCGTTGAAATTCGGGAGGCGCAGGAAGACGAAAGAAATTCTTCGCGCGGTTGTCGATTCTTTCAATGGTCGTTCGATGTATTCATGAAGGCGGGCAGAGTCGGGCTGATCTGCAACGCCGGATCTGAAAATCAACGGAGGTTTGATCATGAGGTTTTTGAGTATCTATATGTGTCCTGAGCGCAGCACACCCCCCACGGCGGAAGAGATGGCAACGATGGGCAAACTGGTTGAGGACTGGATGAAGAGCGGGAAGTTGCTGGCAACAGAGGGATGTCTTCCAAGTTCGCGCGGTGCGCGCGTGCGCGTCGACGGCGGCAAGTTCAGCGTTTCGGACGGACCATTCACCGAATCGAAGGAAGTGGTGGGAGGCTTCGCGATTCTGGATGCTCCTACGAAGGAAGTCGCAGTCGAGTACGTGAAGGAGTTTCTGAAGGCGACTGGAACCGGCTTGTGTGAAGTACGGCAGCTTTATGACGCGAACTGCACACCGGAGGGCGTGCAGGAGCCTTGCGTGGTGCGGGCGGCTTCGTAATTGGCGGCGCGGAGGGGGGTGGAGGTGTTCGAGGACGAGCCGAAGAAGCAGATCCTTCGTTCACCACCCCAAGCTGAAGACTACGCCTGGGGCCCCTTTCACTCAGGATGACAGCCTTGTTCGTGAAAACGGTGGCTGAGAGCCACCTGGAGAATTCGATGAAGTTCATGGTGATTGTGAAGGCTACGAAGGAGTCGGAGGCTGGTGTGCTTCCGAGCAACGAGTTGATGGAAGCAATGGGCAAGTTCAACGAAGAGCTGATTAAGGCCGGTGTGTTGCTCGCGGCAGAGGGATTGCAGGCGAGCTCCAAGGGAGCGCGGGTGAAGCTATCCGGGAACACGCGCACGGTTGTGGATGGGCCTTTTACGGAGACGAAGGAACTGGTCGCAGGGTTCTGGCTTTGGCAGGTGAGCTCGAAGGAGGAGGCGATTGAGTGGGTGAAGCGGTGCCCAGCTCCGCATGAAGGTGAGTGCGAGATTGAGATCCGGCAAGTTTTCGAGATGGAAGACTTGAGTCCAGCGATGAGCGAGAGAGTGCGGAGGAAGGAAGAGGCTCTTCGCGCGCAAATCGGGCAGAAGTAGAAAGTTGCCCGGTGGGATGATGGCGTGATGTGATCGGTAGGTATGTCCGGAAGCGAGATTCACGGCGCCATCGAAGCTGTGTGGAGGATTGAGGCCGCGAAGGTAATTGCGGGATTGACGCGGCTGGTTCGCGACCTCGATCTTGCAGAAGATCTGGCACAGGAAGCGTTGGTTGTGGCGCTTGAGAAGTGGCCGGTGCAGGGTATTCCTCCGAAGCCGGGCGCATGGCTGATGACGACGGCGAAGCATCGGGCGGTCGATCACTTCCGAAAGTCTGATCTGAACAGCAGGAAGCACGAAGAGATTGCCCGCGAATTGAGCGAGCTTGAGCGGACGCCGCCGGATATGGTGACGCCAATGGACGCCCCTATCGGAGATGAGGTGCTGCGGCTGATCTTCATTTCGTGCCATCCTGTGCTCTCAATGGAATCGCGTGCGGCGCTGACGTTGCGCGTGGTGGGCGGATTGACGACGGATGAAATTGCGCGCGCGTTTCTAACACCGGAGCCGACGATTGCGCAACGGATTGTGCGCGCGAAGAAGACACTGGGAGAGAAGAATATTCCGTTTGAAGTGCCGCGCGGGCTGGACCTGGCGGCCCGATTGTCGTCGGTGCTCGAAGTGATCTACCTAATCTTCAATGAGGGGTATTCGGCGACCGCCGGCGAGGAGTTGATTCGGTCTTCGTTGTGCGAGGAAGCGCTGCGATTAGGGCGGATACTCGCTGAACTCGACCCGCGAGAGCCGGAGGCGCATGGGCTCGTGGCGCTGATGGAGATTCAGGCGTCGCGGTCTCGAGCGCGGGTGAACACGGAGGGAGAAGTTGTTCTGCTGATGGAGCAGAACCGGGCAATTTGGGATCAGTTGCTGATTCGGCGAGGGCTCGGGGCGCTGGAGCGGGCGAATGCGCTGTCTTCCAGACGCGGGCCTTATCACTTGCAGGCGGAGCTTGCCGCGTGCCATGCGCGAGCGCTGACGTCAGATGCAACGGACTGGGGCCGGATCGTTGCACTCTATGATGAGCTTGCTCGCATGTCGCCTTCGCCGATCGTGGAATTGAACCGGGCGGTCGCGGTGAGCAGACATCGTGGACCGGAAGAGGCACTGAAGCTGCTTGAGCCGCTGCTCAATGATCCGCAGATGAAGAGCTACCATCTGCTGCCGAGTGTGCGGGGCGATCTGCTGGCGCAGCTGGGGCGGGATGCGGAAGCTGCGGTGGAGTTTGAGCGGGCTGCGGCGATGACGCGCAACGAGCGGGAGAGGAAGTTTTTGCTGGAGAGGGCGCGGAAGAGCGGGAAACGGCCGGGGCACTAGGGCGGTTGTCATGTGCGAGCGATCGAGTCCCACTCATCGCACGATGACACTGTGCGATGAATGGGGCACAGATCCTCCATTGATCAGTTGGCTCTTTGTTTCCGCCCAGGCAGAGCCTGGACAGGGCATCCAGACTTGCGATTGCGGAGGGGATTGCGTGTAGACTGGCGGTGGCGCGCAGGGCGCCGCCTGTCCGCGGAGAGGACTGAGTCCACCTGTGAATGCGAATTGAAAACCAAGGTTCTTCGCGAACCTCCTTTTCGCCCTGTGCAGCGGACCTGGGGCAAGCTCAGCCGGAGCTGAGGCTCACCACGAAGGAGGTCCGTTATGGCGAAGCGCCACTTTCCTGTTCGACCCAATCTTGAACAACTGAAGCACCAGGCGAAGGATCTGCTGCGGGCTTATAGGCGCGGCGATGCCGAGGCTGTTGAGGAGTTTCGCGAACATCTCTGGAGCCCGACTGAAGGACGTTCTCGTCTCCCACGTCCCCAAAAGAAGGGGACATGGGAGGCCCGATCCGTTGAGGCAGACCAGGCGAGGCTGGCGGAAGCGCAGTTTGTGCTGGCGCGGAGCTACGGATTGCCGAGCTGGTCGCGGCTGGTGACGGCGTGCCGGATGACGGATGCGATCTGGCGCGACGATGTGGAGGCGGTGCGAGCGATGGTGGTGAAGGACGGGAAGCTGATCCAAGAGAATGCGCGCGGAGTGGAGCAGAGTAACTGGGGACCGCCGATGTCGTATGCGGCGAATCTGGGTCGGGACGCAATTATCGAACTGCTGCGGGCGCTGGGTGCCGGAGATCTGGAGTCGGCCTTTGATCGGGCGTGTCTTCAGGGACAGGTGGCGACGGCGAAGAAGCTCCACAAGATGATGGGTGAGCCGAGACCGGCGGACGGTTCGCTGGTCAATCCGGCGTACACGCTGAATGTGGAGGGGACGGCGCTGCTGCTGGAACTGGGTGCGCGCGTGCATAACGACGAGGGGAAGCGGCTGGCGCCGGTGGCAGTGGTGCTGGAGACGGACAGCAGGAATCCGGCGGCGAAGCGTCGGATTCTGGATTTGTATGCGGAGTATGGGTTCAGGTATCCGGATACGGCGGTGATGGCGCTGCATCGAGGCAGAGTGGATTTGCTTGAGGAGCACGTGAAACGAGATCCGGAGTTGCTGCGGCGGAGGTTTGCGTGGGAGGAGATTTTTCCGCCGGAGATGGGGTGCTATGACGAGGTGCTGGCAACACATGGAACTCCGCTGCGCGGGACGACGCTGCTGCATATCTGCGCGGACTACGACGAGCTTGAGATTGCACGGTGGCTGCTGGAGCGAGGAATGGATGTGAATGAGCGGGCGCTCGTGGACGCGGAGGGATTCGGCGGGCATACGGCGCTGTTCTCGACGGTGGTGTCGCAGCCGAACTTCTGGATGAATCATCATGGGAGCCCTGCGGAGGCGCCGTTTACGAGGCTGTTGCTGGAGCATGGGGCGGATGTGAATGTAAGGGCATCGCTCAGGAAGGAACTGCATCCGGGGTACGAGATTCCCGGGATGTTTGAGTATCGCGACGTGAGTCCGGTGAGCTGGGGCGAAAGGTTTCACTTCAGGAAGCTGGTGAATGAGAAGGCGGTGGAGATGATTCGGGATGCCGGTGGAGTGGATTAGTGCGGTGGAGCGCATGTCCTAACGGCAAGTGACAAAGGGGGTCAAGACTTGCCAACATCCTAGTCTCCCACGTCTCAGAATCGAGACGTGGGGCAACCGAGATGTGGTCGGGGTGGGACGGACAAAAGCAGATCCTTCGCTTACCACGCCACACTCTGGACGACAGACGTTCATTCAGGCCGTGGACGTACTTAGAGGCTGTTTAGGTAGGTGCGGATTTCGGGATTAGACCAGTCGGGGTCGCCGACGATTTTGCGGCGGATGAAGCCTTTGCGATCAATGATGTAGGTTTCGGGCCAGCCGTCGGTGCCGTAGAGCTTGGCGACTTTCTGGTCGGGATCGCGGACGGTGTTCAGGTCGACATGGAAGCGGGTAAGAAAGCGGCGATAGGAGCCGGGGTCTTCGTCGATGCTGACGGCGAGGATGGCGATGTCGGGGCGGTCGTGATGGAGCTGCATGAGGGCTGGGGTTTCCCGAATGCAGGGCGGGCACTGGCTCCACCAGAGATTCAGAAGTACGACTTTGCCGCGATAGTTGGCAAGATGGATGGTGTTTTCGCCATCGCTCACTGTGAAATCGGGGGCAACGCGGTCGGCATTTGCCGGTGCTGCTCCGCGGTCGCAGGCAGTTGCGCCGGTGAACAGCAGCAGAGAGCCGAGGACGATGAAACAAGGAAAGCGCACATCCTTATAATACGGAGCGGTAGGGATCGAAAGGAAGGCTGGTTGAAGTGACGGCGGGCACTCAAGATACGGGCGGAGCGAAGAAGTACAAGCCGGTGCTTGGGCTGTCGGACGAGCCGGGCGAGCCGGTCGTGGTTCCGGCGCGGGCGGGCACGGTGTATGACCAGCCGGAGCCGGAGGATCTGATTGAGCTGACGGTGATCGTTCCGGCGCGGAACGAGGAGCGGAGCATTGGCGAGTGTTTGAAGTCCCTGGTGGCGCAGTCAGAGAGTGTATTCGAGCTGGGGCGGGATTGGGAGCTCATCGTCGTTGACGATCACTCAACGGACCGGACGGCTGAGATCTCGCGGAGTTTTGCAGGTGTGATGGTGTTGGAGGCCGCAAAGCTGGAAAAGGGGTGGACAGGGAAGAACAACGCGATCTGGACGGCAGCGCGGAAGGCACGAGGGAAGTGGATTCTGTTTACGGATGCGGATACGGTTCATGAGCCGGGCGATCTGCATCGGGCGATGCATGAGGCGACTCGACACAAGGTGGGGATGCTGAGCTACTCGCCGCGGCAACTGGTGTCTGGGTTGTGGCAGAGGGCGCTGATGCCGCTGGTTTTTTCGGAGCTGTCGCTGGCATACCCGCCGGCGAAGGTGTCGGATCCGAATCAGCGGGTGGCGGCGGCGAATGGGCAGTTTCTACTGGTGGATCGGGAGGCGTATCGGAAGCTGGGCGGCCATCCTTCGGTGAAGGACCGGGTGCTGGAGGATGTGGAGCTGGCATTCATCGCGAAGCGGCGGCGGGTGGGGCTGCGGTTCCGCTATGCGCCGGATGCGCTTAGTACGCGGATGTATCGGACAACGGGCGCAATGATTGAGGGATGGACGAAGAACCTCGCGCTGTTGTTTAACAATGCCATGGCGACGGCGTTGTGGAAGGTTTTGGACCTGGTGCTGCTTGTGGGATTACCGTGGCTCGCGATTCACCTGTGGGGAGCCCGGTTCAGTCCGAGGGGGTTGGAGTGGCTAGGGGCCGGATGGGTGCTGATACTCCTTTGGGCGCGGACCCTGTTTCGGTTTTATCGGCGGGTGGCGAAATCGAATTTTCCGTTTATGGATTGCGCGATTTCTCCGCTGGGATTGCCGTTGTTTATTGCGCTCCTGTACAGAAGCTGGTTCAAGCACAAGGTACTTGGACAGGTAAGCTGGAAGGGACGGACGTATCCGGGGTGAAGAGCAAGGGGACCAGGGGACAAGGTGACGAGCTGACAAGGGGATGGGGAACCTTCGGGCAGGCACACAATCGTTGCGTTAGGTCGAGATTAAACCGAGTGCATCGAGATGGATAGAGCCGAGAGCTGAAGTATCTGATTGTAACCGTTTGTGCCAGCGGGCATCTAATTGAATGAGGGCGGGATGATTGAACTCACACGACGGGCTACGTTTTCGGCTTCGCATTACTACTGGAACGAATCGTGGTCGCAAGAGAAGAACGAGGAGGTTTTCGGCCGCTGTGCTCGGCGGAACGGGCACGGACACAACTACACGCTGGAGGTGACCGTGGCGGGTGAGGTCGATGCGGTGACGGGATTCGTGGTGGATTTGAAGTGGTTGAAGGACGTGATCGAGCATGAGGTTCTTACCGCATATGATCATCGGCATTTGAACGTGGAGGTATCGGAGTTTGCGAAGGAGAAGCTGATTCCGACGACGGAGAATATAGCAATTGCCGCGTGGAAGCGGCTGGAACCGGCGGTGAGCAAGGCCGGCGGGGCGCGGTTGAGCCGGGTTCGTGTATACGAGACGCCGGAGATCTTCGCCGAGTACCGGGGAGAGCAGTGATGGCAACGGCCTACTTCGGGCGGCGGTACATGATGAGCGCGAGCCATCGGCTTCATGCGGAATCCCTTTCGGAAGAAGAGAATCGCACGAGCTATGGCAAGTGCAACAACCCGCACGGGCATGGGCACAACTATGTGGTTGAGGTGCTGGTGAGTGGAGAGGTCAACAGGGATACGGGAATGGTGGTGAACATGGCGGCACTGGATGAAGCGGTGCAAACGGCCGTGCTGGAGCGCTTTGATCACACCAACTTGAACTTCGATCCGCTGTTTGTGAATCAAGTGCCGACGACGGAGAATCTTACTAAAGCTGTTTTTGATGTTCTGAAACACGCGCTGCCGGCGGGGAAGCTGGAGTGTGTGCGCGTAGAAGAAACGGAGAACAACTTCTTTCAATATCAAGGGTAATGAAGGCGGGATGTGTGAGCGCCCGACTCCCACGGGCGAAAGGACGATAAGGATGGCGCAGCCAGTCGCAATGAACAAGCCGGTTCGCGGAGTACTGGAGATTGAAGAAGGCTTGAGCAAGTTCACGACGCAGGAGATGTATCGCGAGATTCTGACGCGGCTGGGCGAAGACCCGAGACGTGACGGACTTTTGCGGACGCCGGAGCGCGTTGAGAAGTCGATGGAGTTTCTGACCAAGGGGTACCAGGAAGATCCGGGCAAAATTCTGCGCGGCGCGCTGTTCGATGTCGACTACGACGAGATGGTGATCGTGAAAGACGTGGAGATGTTCTCGCTTTGCGAGCACCACATGCTGCCGTTTTTCGGTAAGGTTCATGTTGCGTACATCCCGAATGGAAAGGTCATCGGCCTGAGCAAAATTCCGCGACTGGTGGAGGTATTTGCCCGGCGGCTACAGGTGCAGGAGCGGATGACGCGGCAGATTGCGGACACGATCCAGGAAGCGATTCAGCCGCAGGGCGTAGGGGTGGTGATTGAGGCGCGGCACTTGTGCATGATGATGCGCGGAATTGAGAAGCAGCATTCGTCGACGGTGACTTCTGCGATGGTGGGATGCTTCCAGAACAAGGAGACGCGCACGGAGTTCCTGTCGCTGGTGCGTGCAAATGGGCATGCAGGGCTGTGAGTTGAACACGGTCAATTGATGGGCAGTTCGTCTAAAGTAGTTTGAGTGAATGGACTGCTGGTTATCGATAAGCCGCGCGGCATTACAAGCCATGACGTGGTGAGTCGCCTGCGCAGAATCACAGGCGAAAAATCAATTGGACATCTTGGGACGCTGGACCCGATGGCGACGGGCGTTTTGCCGCTGCTGATGGGCAAGTTTACACGGCTGGCGCAGTATTTCTCGGCGGCGGAGAAGAGCTATACGGGAACGATTCATTTTGGCGTGGCGACCGATACCTACGATGTGGATGGCGAACGGGTGGGCGAGGCGATTCATCCTTCACTGACGCTGGAGCAGGTGCGGGCGGCGGCTTCGCGCTTTCATGGCGAGATGGAGCAGATGCCGCCGGCATTTTCGGCCAAGAAGATCGGGGGAACTCCGGCTTACAAACTGGCGCGAGCAGGGAAGCCGGTGGAACTGAAGACGGCGAAGATCACGATAAAGGGATTCGAGATTACGTCGTTCGAGTGCGATGAGGCGTCGTTTGCGATGAGTATCAGCGCAGGCGGGTACGTGCGGTCTGTCGCGCATGAGCTGGGACAAGACCTTGGTTGCGGAGCGCACCTCAGCAGTTTGCGAAGGACGCAGGCGGGCGCGTTCACACTGGAGATTGCGCGAAGCCTCGAGGAGTTGGAGGCGTTTGCAGGAGATCCCACCGCGCTTGAGGGTTGTTGCATTCACCCGCGGAGTCTGTTGACGGAGATGCCGTCTGTATCAGGCGACGAATATGTACTGGGAAGGCTGCGTAACGGAGCGCAGGCGAATTTGCCGGAGTTTTCGCAAGCTGCGGTGGTGAAGGTGTTCGCAGGTCAGCGAGAGCTGGTGGGCATCGCGAAGCGGGTAGCGGGAACGCTGTTTCAGCCGGTGGTGGTGATGGGGTAGAGACAGGGAACAGACGGGCAAGGCGATGCGGGATCAGACGCGGGGATTAGTGGTTTTGTGCTTTAGCGAGTGATTTGATCTGGTTGACGCGGTCGGTGAGTGATCCGGGAGCGATTTCAATCAGTTCGAAGCCGTGGCGGAGGTAGGTTTCTTCGTGGATCTTTTCGAAGCGGAGTGTTTCTTCAAAGGTGATGCGGCGGGCCTCAGTGTTGGCGACGAAGCCCAGGTTGCGGATGAAGAAGACTTGCTTCTGGAAAATGGTTTCGGATTCAATCCGGTTGAGCTCTGCCGCGAGTGCAGGTGACTGGGCGAAGCCGAGATAGGTCGCAAGCGCGCAGGTGCATACAGCGAAGCGATCGTGAAACTAAACGTCGTCTGATTGGAGCGATGCGCGAAGTTGCCGGTTGCGTTGAAGGGCAGCGATCTGATCGAGGAAGGACGTACCCTTCCACGGCTCAGGTATTCCGCGGATTTGAGCTGCGGCAATGATGGAGGTTGCGGCTTCTTCGACGACACTGAAGCCATCGATTTCGAGCTGGCGGATGATGGCGGTTTTGCCGGAGGCGGGCGGGCCGGTGAGGATGAATCTTTTCATACTAAAGAATCTGTGGAAGCTAGGGAGGGGCACAAGTTTACGTGCCGAACCTCCTATTTGTGCAGCAGCGGCAGCAATTCCGGGAGGATTGTGCGGGCGATGATTTGGGAGCCTATGGCAGTGGGGTGAATGCCGTCCTGCTGGATGGTGCCGGGAACGTTAATGAGGTCCTTGTAGATCATGGGGATGAACGTAACTCGGTGTTTGGCGGCGAGGTCGCTGAAGACCTTATTGAAGGACTGGATGTAATCGGGGCCGTAGTTCGGCGGCAGAGTGATGCCAGCCAGAAGAATTCTGATGTGTGCACCCTCAAGAGCGGTGAGGACAGCGTCGAGGTTCTTACGAGTTTGATTGGGGGGTAAGCCTCGGAGGCCGTCATTGCCGCCGAACTCGACAATAACGACAGCAGGGTGACCCTGAAGAATTGTGTTTATGTTGGCAGCCGCGTCCTTGGTGGTGGCTCCGCTGGTGCCGCGATTCTCAACTTTGTATTTGTAGCCGCGCAGGTCGAGGTCGCGCTGGAGTGCGTCAGGCCAGGACTGCCCGGCCTGAAGACCGTAGCCCGCAGTGATGCTGTCTCCATAGCAGACGATCGATGGGCGATCGGCAGCGAGCAGGGGAAGTGCCGAGAAAACCAACAAGAAAGAGACGAGAAGCCGCCGCCGTACGTCCACATGAACAGTGTAAAGGTTTGTAAAGCCCGGAACGTGTTTCAGGCGGGATGCGTAAGAATGTAGGAACCAGGCAAGGAGGGTTTGGCTGGGTGATTGAGGTCCGTAACGTCAAGAGGTGGATCCAGAACGGTTCGCGGCGGGTTGAGATATTGAAGGGCATTTCACTCAGCATTCCGGCGGGGCAGTTTGTGGCGATCGTGGGGGCGAGCGGCAGCGGGAAGAGCACGCTGCTGGGCCTCCTGGCAGGGCTGGATACGCCGAGCGAAGGCGAGATCTGGCTGGATGGAACTCCGATTCACAACCTGGCCGAGACTGAATTGGCATCTGTTCGGGGAAGGAAGATCGGGTTCGTTTTTCAGTCTTATCAATTGATCTCGACGCTTACGGCGCTTGAGAATGTGCTGCTTCCGTATGAGCTGAACGTGGAAGGGAACGGGCTGGCAAAGGCTCGGGAGCTTTTGCAGGCCGTTGGTCTAGGCGAACGGATGGATCACTATCCGGTGCAACTCTCGGGTGGTGAGCAGCAGCGTGTTGCACTGGCACGTGCGTTCGTTGTAAATCCACCAATTGTGATGGCGGATGAGCCGACGGGAAATCTAGACAGCGCGAACGGGCATCTTGTTTTGGATTTGCTGCTGGAGCGGCACGCGCATGCGGGAGCGACGCTGGTGCTTGTTACGCACGATCCGGAGATTGCGAACCGTGCGGATCGCAAAATTGTGCTTAAAGACGGAATGATTATTGAAGACACGCTGCCGCTAGTCCGGCAGGCCGACGTTGTAGCGCAAAGTGGGCGCGCGAATGGCTGAGCGAGCATTGGGATGGGATCGAGCTGCGGCGATTGCATGGCGTGATCTGAAGTCCGCACCGGGGAAGTTTGCGTTTGTGGTGCTGTCGGTTGCGGTGGGCGTTGCGGCCCTGGTGGGAGTGCGCGGATTCAGCGAGAGTTTCCGAACGACTTTGATGACGGAAGCGCGATCGCTGATGGCCGGCGATTTGAGTGCACGAATCTACCATGTCCCCAACACGGATGAGTTGAAGCGGATTGCCACACTTCAGCAGGGATTGGCAGGGAGCGAGTCGACGTGGGTTACGGAGACCGTGTCGATGGCCTCGGTGCCGGCGGATCCGGTGCCGCTGCTGGTATCGCTGAAGGCAGTTGATCCGGCGGTGTATCCGTTTTACGGCACTGCTCAGCTTGAACCGCAGATGAGCTTGCAGCAGGCGCTTGCGGGCGATTCGGCGGTGGTTGCAGATGAATTTCTGATTCGCCTGCGGGCGCATGTCGGCGACACTCTTCGACTGGGCGGGCGCAATTTCAAAATCACAGCGGTATTGAGCCAGGAGCCGGACCGCATCAGTGCAGGCGCGGGAATGGGACCGCGGGTGATGATTTCGAACGCCGCGTTGGCAAGCACGGGGCTGGTGGCGCCAGGCAGCCGGGCGTCGCATCGTTTGCTGATGAAGCTACCGGCAACTGTGGATGACGCTACGGTTCGCAAGAAAGTGGAAGAGGTGTTGCCGGACGCGCAGGTAATGGACTTTAAGGAAGGGAATCCCGCGCTGAGCCGGGGGCTGGATAATGCAACTGCGATTCTGAGCCTGATTTGTCTTGTGGCAATGGTACTGGGTGCGATCGGGGTCGGGATGGCGATGCATGCCCATCTGGAACAGCGGATGGATATGCTTGCAATTCTGAAGGCAGTGGGAGCGCGATCTTCGGACCTGCTGCGTATATTTTTGCTGCAGACGATGCTGTTGGGGCTACTCGGAGTCTTGATCGGCGTTGGATGTGGTGCGCTGGTGATGGAGGCGCTTCCGGCGGTATTCGGTAAGCTGCTGCCGGTGCATACGGTTCTACATTTTCCATGGCGCGCGGTGGGGGCAGGATTTGGGACTGGACTGCTGACGACGCTTCTATTCTGCATTCCGCCATTGCTGGACGTGCGGGCGGTGCGGCCGATTCTGGTATTGCGCAGGCTCGTAGAGCAAGGACCGACGACGGCGAAGGAATGGGTCGGGCGCTGGTGGTCGCGAAGATTGCAGGTTGGCATAGCGCTGGTGGTCATCGTCGCGCTGGGAGCGATTGCATGGGCGCTGTCGGATTCAGTGAAGGTGGGCGGATGGTTCGCGCTACTCTTCTCAATCGCACTTCTGGTGCTGCTGTTGCTGGCGGCAGTTTCGCTGCGAACTCTGCGATTCATTCTGAACCGGGTGAGGCTGCATCTGCCTTCATCATTGCGGCATGGGTGGGCGAATCTCTATAGACCGGGGAACCGGTCGGCTGCGGTGCTCGCATCGCTGGGAACCGGTGTGATGTTGATCCTGGCGGTGTTTCTGATGCAGAGTTCTTTGCTGCGCGAGATTCGGGAGACCGCATCGCCGAAGCTGCCGAATGTCTTTCTGATCGACATCACGCCGGATGAGGTGGATGGCGTAAAGACCTTCTTCGAACACCAGGCGGGAGTGACAAAGCAGGTAGATCTGCTGCCAGTGGTGCAGGGGCGGTTTGTGACTCTCAATGGGAAGACCTTGGAGCAGATGCAGGACCAACACTTTCCGCGCAGGTGGCTGGAGAGCGCGGAATTGAGCTGGGCGGATGCGCCGCTGGAGGGTGACAAAGTCATGCAGGGTAAATGGTGGAACAGTCCCGGCGCATCAGAGATCGCGATTGGACAGGGGACTGCGCAGAGATTACACCTGGCGGTGGGGAACTCGGTTCAACTGGAGGTTGGAGGACGCGTACGCGATCTTAAAGTTGCAGCTCTGTACCGGCCTGACGGGCAGCATATCGGGGGTCGTGTGTCGTTCATGCTCCCTTCGGGACAGTTGAAGGGTGAACAGGCGACGTGGTACGGAGGAGCACACCTAGACGCTAAGAGAGTGCCGGAGATGGAGCGTGCATTATTTGCTGCTTATCCGACGATTTCAGTTGTGAACATCGCGGACGTTCTGAGCCGGATCGAGAGCGTCGTTGATCAGATTACATTTGTGGTGCGATTTCTTGCAGGGTTTTCGATTCTGGCGGGGCTGATGATTCTCGCCTCGAGTATCGCAAGCGCGCGTTTCCGACGTATGCGCGAGGCAGTAGTGTTGAAAACACTGGGCGCCACGAGGATGCGCATTGTAAGGACCTTCAGCGTAGAGTTTGGAGTTCTGGGGCTACTGGCTGGTTCAGTGGGCGTCGTTTTTGCAAATCTGCTAACGCGCGTATTACTTCATCGGCTTGAGATTGGCTTCCATGTCGATTGGCTCGCGACAGCACTTGCTCTGGCGGGAACGGCGATTCTGGCAATTGCGACGGGCTGGATCGCGAGCTATCGCATTCTAGGGCTGCGTCCGCTTGAGGTTTTGCGCGAGGAATAGGGGTTTTCAGCAAATTGCGAGTCCGAAGCTCAGATCGCCGGTCGCCGGTCGCCAGGTTTGACCAGAGAAATGCTTTGTCCGTATCATGGAACAAGTTGGCTTTCAGTACTGAGCACTCTGTTTCAGCCAAGCCAGCGCGGCTGCAAGATAGCCTTTTGTGCTTGTTGCCCCCTCGTTCAACGGCAGGACAGCTGACTCTGGATCAGCATATCGGGGTTCGAATCCCTGGGGGGCAGCCAATACCCATACTTTGCCGACCTCTATCGAACCATCCCGAACTCTCCTGAATACTCAGAGACACATTTAACTTTATTATTTTATTAGATCTATGGCCATGCGCTTGTGCGCGGAGGTCCGTTGCCGTGCGTTTCTAGCCTTATCCTTGTGTGGGTATAATTGCGGGTATCGTCGCTCGAAAAGTGTGGGTACGGAACAAATCGGCCCTCCGGAGGCTCGCAAAATGGGACTCACCATAAAAGAGATCGAGAACGCCAAACCTCACACAAATTCGTACAAACTAGCCGACGGACGCGGGTTGTGCCTACTCGTCTCGCCAAGCGGGTCGAAACTCTGGCGCTGGCGTTATCGGTTCGGTGGCAAAGAGAAGATGATGGCCCTCGGCGAATACCCGGACGTTCCGCTCAAGGAAGCTCGCGGGCGTCATCTGGCTGCTCGCGAGAAACTGGCCGACGGCATAGACCCTATGGAGGAGCGCAAAGCCGAATTCGAGGAACGGCGCCGAGAGGCCGAAGCACGGCAGCATGAGGTGCAACACAGCTTCGAGAAGATAGCTCGCCGATGGTGGGATTGGTGGTCGGTTGGCAAGTCTCCGCGCCATACAGATTACGTCCTGCGTCGCCTGGAAGCAGATGTGTTTCCGGCGTTCGGTGAGAAGTTCATCGACCACGTGACTTCAGCTGACATTCGGAAACTTATGCTCCAAGTGGAGGGGCGCGGAGCAAGAGATGTGGCAAAACGCGCGCACGAGACAACAAGCCAGATCTTTCGCTACGCAATCGCCCACGGAATCGCCAGCCGGAACCCTGCAGCCGACTTTAGACCCAAGGATATTTTGACCCAAGCGAGGGAAGAGAATTTCGCGCGCGTGGAGGCGAAAGAATTGCCAGCACTGCTCGCCAAGATTATCAACTACGATGGCGATGCGATCACGCGCCTCGCCATGCGACTCATGGCCTACACATTTGTGCGTACGTCTGAGCTCATCGAATCCGAATGGCCGGAATTTGATCTGGACAACAACCGTTGGGATATCCCGGCGGGAAGAATGAAAATGGAGACTCCGCATATCGTTCCCTTATCCCGCCAATCCGCGGGCGTTCTACGTGCTCTTCAGCTGTTGACAGGGAACGGAAGATTTGTTTTTCCTGGCGCGCACAACAAGAACAAGCCTATGAGCAACAATACGATTCTGTTCGCTCTGTATCGTCTTGGCTATAAGGGACGAATGACCGGCCACGGCTTCCGCGGATTGGCTTCCACTATCTTGCATGAGAACGACTTCGCGGACGAGCACATTGAATTGCAACTCGCTCACCTGAAGCGCAACAAAGTGGCTGCTGCATACAATCACGCCAAGTACCTGAATCAGCGAGCATCGATGATGCAGTGGTGGGCAGACTATCTGGACGCTCAGATAATCAAAGGCCAAGAAAGCCAGGGCGGCGCAAACTCGAAGCGAGCCGCCGTTCGCTCAGAGACAATCGGCATGAATTCGCACGGCATCAAGCCACAGATCTCGAAGCGCGGACGCGCTCTAAAGCCCACTGCCTGACTTCGGATCTGACCCACGCAACCGCGCGCGGTCCGAGTCGAACCGGCGCTGGAAAGCTCTTTTCTCGAATGAGCTCGTAGATGCTTGTTTTCGATAGACGGGTGAATGCTTTTACCTCGGGTAGACGCAAGAAACTAACGTCCTCGAGACTTGCAGAATCCAGATGGAAGTCTGGATCAGAGAGCTTCTGAGAATGCGGCATCTTCTTGGAAGCTGATTGCTCCGGTTGTACGGACCCTTCGGTCTTGTTTTTCTGAAGCTGAATTGTGACCATCGACTTCCTGATTGAGGAACTAGACATATTCGCCTCCACGTTTTCCTAGCCATCCTCGGAACAGTTCGAATCGCTCCTCAAAGGCCTCCAACTCCTTCTAGTCTTCCTCTCGAAATCCTCTGACGTCCAAGACTTTTTTGGTCAACACCGATGCTCAACAAGCATCAGCAGGACACTTTCTGATCTCTGCGGGAATAGACGGGAGCAATTGGTCGCGGTCGAGATGTCTATTTCGTGGGCGCTTGGAAACTGCGCGAGTCTTCGACCTGAGGCGCAATGCATGCGGCAATCCCGGCGCGCATTGCATGTGGACAGCGATTGAAATCTGAAGCCAAAATGAGGTTGCGCAGATCGGATCCCGTGCTTCGCAATCGTCGCCCAACCCACCTGATACGGCTTCAACCTTTGGATCGATAGAAGCCGCACAACTCTATCTTATCCGCCGTCGAAGCATGACGAAATCACTGCAGCTTTCGAGCGACAAAGTTTTGGCGAGTCCACCGCAACCAGCGGCGGCTTCTCGATGGTTCAGCGAGTGATTGTCGGTGCCGAGTTCTAGCGAGTGGGTCGTGTCTGGCGCCAGCGCTTCCTCCGGGGATTGCGACGAATGTTTCGCGCCAATGCTTTCAGAAAACAGAAAGAATGCGAAGGAATAGCCGACATGTCCGCGCCGATCAAGTTGGCACAAATCGGCTGGGAATCTGGGCGCCGATCGGATCCAAGTTTCCACTCAACTCCGTTCGATTTCTAGCAGAAACGCATTGATAACCCCCTGGCATCGGAGATGACCAAATAAGTTTTGGACGGAAACAGTTGCCGAGATCAATCTGTCTCAAACGGTCGGCTTTTCGCAGTCGAATTTGCAGAATGGTGCTCAGAGCATTTCTCTGCGGCAAACGGGCATTGGAGCGACGCGGATCGAGGATCGAATCAAAGAGCCCGACAAGAAACAGGACAAGAGCGGTTGCCGCCAGGGTAACAGTCTGTGCGAGAGCAAGGCGTGATTCGCCGTTCAAGTCCGGGTGGAGCGACAACGGTGCTTCGCACCGGATGAACTATGACACTCCACCCCTGAAAGGGTTGCGTTTGGAACCTTTCGGTTCCAGTCGGAACCACTGCGAGGAATCAATGAGATGCGCAAATTCCCGGTTCCACCTGGAACCGAAGTTTTCTTGAGTGGAATCGGAGAAAAACGATGACAAAAGAACACAGCAGATACGAACGTAGGTTTTAGGCGAATCAAGGGACGCGAATCCCGCACTCAGAGCATTGCAATGCGGTTCAGTCGATCCGAGGAACAGGCGTTGCAAAAGATGGCTGCGGCAAACGGTCAGAAGCTGCGCGAATGGGCTCGCGATGTTCTGCTGTGCGTCGTTGTAAACGACAGCCACGCCGAGGTGGAGATGCACATCTTTACAGAGATTGTCGGCATTCAAATGCTGCTGATGAGTGCGCTTGACACGCTCCTGCGCGGCGAGAAGATGGCCCCAGAAGCTCGCCGCCCTTCGCCCAATCCAGACAACGAAGTCTGCATGAGCCCGAGAGCTTTGGGCCAAGCGGGTCAGAACAAGGGAAGTGCCTGACTGAGCACCGAACGCCGAGACAAAGCGGGGTCAATTTGTCGTGGGCTCACGCCATTCGCAATAAACAAGCCACAAACAGGAACAGCGAGATGTGAACTATCGGCATTCCAATCCAATGTTCTTCAGGCATTTGTTTCCGATTACTCCCTAAGGGGAGCTCCGCCCCTCGCGCCCGCAAGGGGTGTCCCCAGGCTTCCGCGCTTCGCTTTGTGCAGCCCTCCGCTTCGCTCCGCCCTTTCCACTCGCGCTTCGCTACGTTTCAAGGGTGGGAGATCCCCCTCCCCTTGCGCTTGCTACCCCCCGCCTTCGCCAGGAGGCATTCGGCATGTATGTGACACGCCGCCACCCGATTTAGGGGCAAAGGCCGTGCAAGAATACCGCAACCGGGTCATCGAGAACGCGGGATAAATATAAAGGGCTGAGATTACGTGCCTCTCACCAACGTGCAGTGAGTCGAAGCAGTCTTCCAGGTGCCGGAATCATTCACCCAAGTGTCACTGCAGATGACAGTACGTGCGCGGTGTGTGCCCTTAAAGTCAGCGTCGTAGGTGAAGGTGTAATGAGAAACGGCGGTGTTTGACCCGAACGTCGCGACTTTCAGGTCGCTGATGTTGAGCTGCCCCCTTCGGTTAGTCCGTGTAAGTGAGAGCACTCGGGTTAGAGTTTAGCTGCAAATTCAGTTCGCAGCCGCCGTCGAGGCTGTGTAAATGCGGGAAGCGTTTTTTGCTTTCCACATTTGCATAGCCCGTCGCAAATTCCTCAGGTGTCAGGTAGCCCAAAGCGCTGTGTGGATGCACCTGGTTGTAATCGATCCGCCAGCTTTCGATGGTCTCCCGCGCATCGTCCAGAGTGAGGAACCAGTGTTCGTTGAGGCACTCCTCGCGGAACTTGCCATGGAAGCTTTCGATGTAGCCGTTCTCCATCGGCCGTCCTGGTGTGATGAAGTGCAGTGTGACCTTGTTCTCATAGGCCCACTGGTCCAGAGCCTTCGAAGTGAACTCCGTGCCGTTATCAATGACAATCCGTACTGGCATGCCTCGATTTGCCTGAGTCTGTCCAACACTCGTACTACGCGCAGTGCCGGCAACGAGGTATCGACTTCGATCGCCAGCATCTCCCGCGTATACGCATCTTCAATCGACAGCGTGCGTAGCTTGCGGCCGGAGGCCAAGGCATCCTGAAGAAAATCCATCGTCCATGTCTCGTTCTTCCTTACAGGCGCTGCCAACAACACACGCGCCTTGGCGCAAATCCGCCGTCTCCGCTTGCGTCTGCGCACCATCAGCTTCTCTTCCACGTAGATCCGGTAGACCCGTTTGCTGTTAACCGTCCAGCCTTCCCGCTGCAACAGAACATGTAGCCGGCGATAGCCCCAGCGGCGTCGATCTTCTGCCAACTCCCGCAAGCGAACGCGCAAACGACCGTTGGCTTCGGCAAAGCGCGTCTCCCGACGACGGTAGCGCAACATAGCCCGTAACACTTCCAGCTGCCCACAGGCATGCCGTTCCGAACAGTCCGTCGCGGTCCGAAATACCGCGACGGCTTCTCGCCTGGCCTGTGGGCTTACCACTTTTTTGATAGCACCGCCTTGAATCCGACGATGTCCAAAGCCTGTTCGGCTACCAGCTGCTTGAGCTTGCGGTTCTCTTCTTCCAGTTGACGAAGCCGCTGTGCCTCGCTCACTTCCAGCCCGCCATACTTCGCCTTCCAGCGGTAGAACGTCTTGTCGCTGATCCCATGCTTGCGGCACAGCTCAGCAGTCTCCAGGCCCGCCTCCGACTCCTTCAATATCCCTACAATCTGCTCTTCCGTGTACCGGCTCTTCCGCATCTGAAGTCCTCCTCCAAAGGGCTCTGTGGAACCCAATTTATCGGAGAACTCTCACTCCTGCTGGACTAAAGGGAAGGATGCAGCTCAATGTTGCCGCTCTTCCACTTGGTCGTCTTATTCTGCAGATCCTTGATGAATTCGTCCCTTGTTTCCCAGTCTCCTCAACTGTTTCCTGCCAGGAATCCGTCAGCCAAATGCTGCTGCGCCCAGGACACATCGTTCTTCATTTGCGCATCTCTGGAATCCTGCTGCAACTGCTTGATCTGAGGTGCGATATCGGTAGCATCTTGGGCGTGAAGGTTGATGGACAGACCGAGACAGCCGGATAGGCCTAAAGCCGTGATAGCAAATATTTTTATCATTGAGCGGGTCTCCTCCTTGGGAGTGATCAGGGTTCTACCTGTGGGTGAGCTATTGTGCACGACGTGTTCCAGACTTTGATGGGTCGAGAGTCTGGCGACTGGTGAAAATCGCGTCAGCGACGATCAATCCAGCGACTCAGAATTGCATCTCTACATGCCTTGGGTCGTACTTTCCTGGTGAAAGGCTGACATCCATTTACCCTTCTGCTTCTGCCAGACGGTCGTGGCGATAACACTTCCGGCCTGCTTCTTGCCGCTGCAGGTTGCATCTTGGGTCGCGGTGTACGTCATAACAGTCGTATTTTTATCGAGCCATAGATAAGAAAAATCGGACAGCGAGAAGCTGTTGACCACGCATCCCGGGTCAATCATGCTCTTCAGCACCTGTTGCTTTCCTTTGGCCACCGTCCCATCAGCAATGCTGACGGCGTTCTCCGGAGTCATACCTTCAACAGACTTCGCGTCGTGGTCTTTCCATGCCTGCCACCCAGCTTGCTCCTTACTTTGCAAAGCTTTCTCAGTGGCTGCATTCGTCTGCGAGTACAGCTGGACGCCCGATAATAGAAGAGCGAATCCTAGTGCTGTCAAAGCGATTCTTCGCATATTGATCCTCCGGTGCTTTGGCGCTTGTTCGGCCATTTCCGAAAAATTGCATCGCGAGCTGGAATAGTCTGTCTTGTTTTGCTCAACCTGCACTCCGTGTCTCACCGAACGGGGATCTACCCGACCGGAGCTCACATTTCGGCCCATCATGCTGCTTTGAGCGCACGTCGAATTTCAGGCTTTTGTGAGCACTTTCCAGACTAATTCCGAGATAATCCCCACAACACTGCACCCGGGGAGTATGGTTAACGTCTGGCCCCGCGACAGGAAATGCCGTTCCCACCTACCTGTCGGTTTCCCCGAGACCTTTGAAAGAGACAAGAATGAGAATCTCCCGACTGATCCTTTGCGCGGTGATCGCCGCGTCTGCAGTGACTCT
>Ga0134127_10000899_pt1 | contig 23625 bp, 29 predicted proteins | sample KB31753_FD_96459 | JGI IMG/M metagenome (GOLD analysis project Ga0134127, IMG submission 96459) | Terrestrial soil microbial communities with excess Nitrogen fertilizer from Kellogg Biological Station, Michigan, USA - KB3-175-3 | ecosystem: Environmental > Terrestrial > Soil > Unclassified ... | reverse complement strand
GTTCACCAATCCGTCCGAAGCGATCACGTCCGAAACCGGCAAGCTACTCGTGCCAGCGATGACGCTCCGCGAGTTCAACTTTTCCAGCGTCACCCGATTCTGAGGTTCGTCTGCTGTGAGTGGACAAGAAAGGCGGTGCTTCATGGCGGTATTGGGGACAAGCTTGCTGGGCGCCGGCTGCACCATCGTTGGAACTTCCGGACAAGAGAACCTTGGGCGGGGGATCGTACGGGGCACATTGGGAGCCCAGCTGGCCGGCGACGCGCGGTCCTCAATCCCGGCAAATGTTTTTGCGTTAAGCGGCCAGGTAACGGCGGTGGAGGGCGGGGCCTATGTGCTTCAGGAAATCAGTGGTGTCGAACGTCGTGTGGCACATGACGAAAATACTCGAATCGATCGACCGGCCCATGTCGGAGATCGAATCGAAGTCTTCGTAGACGACAAAGGCCGCGCGGTCCTAATCAGGAATATCGATTGAGACGAAGGACCGCAGTAGGCCTGGGCGAAGAAACACACTCATGCTGGTAAGGGGAGGATCGATGCTCGCGACACGCTTGATGGTCGTTATGGCATGTTGGCTTGCGATGTCCTCACCGGCGCAAGCCGTATCTGCCGACCTGACCGCTGATCCGCCGTTGTTCGATAATCTAGGTTCTCTTCATCACCCCATCACGACCACATCAGAGCAGGCCCAACGGTATTTCGATCAGGGGCTCCGACTCGTCTATGCGTTCAACCACGAAGAAGCGATCCGGTCGTTTGAGGCTGCGATCCAACAGGACTCGCAGGCAGCCATGCCCTATTGGGGAATTGCGCTGGCGCTCGGCCCCAATATCAATAGCGCGATGGAAAAAAAGGACGACCGTCGAGCGATCGAGATGGTCCGGAAGGCTCGGCAACTGGCAGACCACACGACTCGCGGGGAGAAGGCATACATCGAAGCGTTGGCCGCACGGTACGTGAGCCGGAAGGGGATCAAACGCAAGGGACTCGATGAAGCCTATGCGAAGGCCATGCGATCGGTTGCGCAGCAATTCCCCGATGATGATGACGCAGCCACACTGTTTGCGGAAGCGCTGATGGATCTGCGGCCCTGGGACTTTTGGAAGCCGGATGGGCGGCCGCAGCCCGGCACAGACGAGATCGTCGCCACACTCGAGTCCGTACTTGCGCGGAATCCCGATCACCCGGGCGCGTGCCACTACTACCTCCATGCGGTCGAGGCGTCGTCGCAACCGGAACGAGCCCTGCCCTGCGCGGAGCGATTGCCGGGTCTCATGCCCGGGGCAGGCCATCTCGTTCATATGCCCGCACACATTTACATGCGGGTCGGAAGATACCACGAAGCCGTGGAACGGAATCAGCAGGCCGCTCACGCCGATGAGCAGTACCTGGCCGATCAACATCCAACCGGGGAGAACGCCGACGGCTATTACACGCACAACCTCCACTTTCTCTGGGCGTCCCTGGCGATGGAAGGGCGTAATGTCGAAGCGATGAAAGCGGCTCGGGACTTGACGGCAACCATCACTGAGGAGGAAGCCCGTAAAGAACGTGGAAAGGAGCTCTACCTCTCTATGCCGATCTTTTCGATGATCCGGTTCAGCCGGTGGGAGGAGTTGCTCAAGGAGCCTCCGCCACCCAAGAGGTTGCGATTGATGGAAGGGATGTGGCGGCTGGGGCGAGGGCTCGCCCTTGTTGCAACCGGCCGGCTTCCTGGGGCTGAGGGCGAACATGTCGTCCTTGCCGGCCTCACGAAGCAGATCCGACGGGATCGCACGACGGAAGAAAAAACCGAGCGGGCGATGCTCAAGATTGCCGAGCGGATTCTCTCAGGAGAGATTGCCGCGCACCGCCAACGCTATGACGACGCGGTCAGGCTATTCGAGGAGGCGATGAAAATCGAGGAGGCGCTTCCATACTCGGAGCCGCCTCTCTGGCCGTTGTCCGTGCGGCATCATTTGGGGGCAGCGCTCTTGCTGGCCGATCGCCCGTCCGAAGCGGAAGCGGTCTATCGCGCGGATCTTCTGCGATATCCGGACAACGGGTGGGCGCTGATCGGATTGATGCAGAGCTTCAGAGCCCAACAGAAGAACGACCAGGCGGCTGAGACCGAAGATCGGTTCAAGAAAGCCTGGACCCATGCCGACTTCACTCCGGCTGCGTCTCGAATGTAAAGCGCGAGCGCGACAGGCGCAACCAGAAGTTCGGGGTTCGAAATTTCGTGAACCTCAACTTCTCCCTCGTCTCGCCCGTCCCGCTTTTCTCGCAAGTTTCGCGATGTGAGGTGTAAGACCGCGCACAGCTATTCGACTGAGTGAGTATAGGGAGGCTGTTTCATGAGAAGACAGACCGCGCTATCGATTCTTACCTTGACCGTTCTGCTCATCGGAGGCTGGAGCGCCCAGTCGACTGATCAGGCTGCAGCGGATTCGACCCCGGGCAAGGCATATTTCGCGGGAGGCTGCTTCTGGTGCATGGAAGAAGTCTTCGAAAAGATTGATGGTGTGCTGTCTGCCACGTCGGGATATATGGGAGGGACGGTTTCCAATCCGACCTATGAAGAGGTGTCTGCCGGGCGAACGGGGCATGCAGAATCAGTCGAAGTGGTCTATGATCCGGCCAAAGTGAGTTACCAGAAGTTGCTGGACGCCTTTTGGCGCAACGTCGATCCCATCACACCGAATGCGCAGTTCTGCGACCACGGCAACCAGTATCGCTCCGCCATTTTCTTTCAGACCGATGAAGAGAAGCGCGCATCGGACAGCTCTAAGCAGACGATCGAGCAATCGAAACGATTCAAAGAACCGATCGTCACACAGATTGTGATGGCCTCGCGGTTCTTTCCGGCCGAGGAGTATCATCAGGACTTTTACAAGAAGAACCCAGTCCGCTATAAATTCTACAAATACAATTGCGGTCGCGCTCAGCGACTGGAAGAGTTGTGGGGAAAACCGTAGCGCAGACCGAGCCGCTCCTATCCTTTCGTTCTGGCCCTTCGCAAGAGTCCCGCGACAAGTCCACCGCCCTCAGTGTATATTTCTGATCCAGAAATCCATGCTCATATTTTATTGCCCAGTGAGGTGCAGTTTGTGAAACATCCGGTCAGGCAATCGACAAGAAAACCAGTAATCGGGGTCATGGGTCCCGCCAAGGCCGGTATCCGGGAATTGGCTGACGCCAAAACTTTGGGAGAACTCATTGCACGTCAAGGATGGGTGGTGCTGACAGGAGGGCGCGCGAGCGGTGTGATGGACGCGGCCAGCGAGGGAGCGAAATCGGTGCCCGGCAGCTTGACGATTGGGATTCTTCCAGATGGCAAGGCGTCGGTGTCCCGGTTTGTGGACGTGGCGATCGTCACAGATTTGGGCCAGGCGCGTAATAATGTGAACGTCATGTCCAGCGACGTCATCGTGGCTTGTGGGCTCGGCGGCACGGGAACGGTCTCAGAAGTTGCATTGGCGCTGAAGGCGAAGAAGACCGTGATTCTGTTGGGGGCCGACAAGGCCGGGGAGGGTCTGTTCAAAAATCTCGCGCCGCAACTCGTCCACGCTGCTGCTTCGCCTGAAGAAGCGGTCAAGCTGATCGGCGACCTCCTTTAGCAGGATGCTGAAAAAGTCGATCTTCTCACCCGCCCAACCCCGGCGCGCCGAGACGCGCCTTTCCCCGATCTTCCTTCTCGCATCGTTCAGATCCTCAACGTACCCCACTCGGGAAAAGAGCTGTTCCGACAGCTCGGGGCGGATGGGTGAAAATCGCTACGCCTCCGGTCTTCACTCGCTGCGGCCTTGCTGGATGAACTTTTTGAGCATCCTGCGGGATCATGCTCCTGTTCCGCCACGTATGTAGACTCGCGAAGCTTTCACGGGGCTACGTAGTTTTAGCCTGCTAGCGATCTCGTGCAGCCGTCTCTAATTCTCTGATTTAAAATCTCTGAGAAGTCTTCGCCCCTGAAGAACTGTGCCGCTTCGTGCGGGGAGAGCCACAGTTCCCAAACGTCCACTCCGTGCGGATCACGCCACATCGAGCCATGTGGCATAACCATCGTTTTCCCTATCCTATCGGCAAGTTAGCGGGAGTCCATCTCGGCACGGATCTTGAGACCTTGCAGGCTTCTATGAAGGTTGTCTTGTGCACAGGGATGTAATCGCACACTATGGCCACCGACGACACAAGGAACGGACTGCTCTGTTCACACCTGCTGCGCACCTCTTGTGCGCTGGTAGTGATGCTGTGCCTGCTGATCGCCGCCGCCCCCACACCGACGAGGCCCGACTACGACGGCGCCTACCCTCGGTATTCTAAACAGGAGATCCGGCGGGCCATCGCGTGGTCAGCCAAGAAGTATCGTATTGATCCCGCTCTGCTGCGCGCAGTCATCAAGACCGAATCTGATTTTCGTCAGCATGCCGTGTCTCCGAAAGGCGCGGTCGGCTTGATGCAGCTGACGCCGGCTGCTGCGGCGACGTTGCGTGTGGGCGACGCCTACGATTCCATCCAGAATATCCGCGGAGGCGCCAAGCAGCTGCGGCATCTGCTGAATCTCTACCAAGGCGATCTTCCCCTGGCCTTGGCGGCCTATAACGCCGGGGTCCATCGGGTCAAAGGCCGCAAAGTTCCTCGCATTCGAGAAACCAGGACCTACGTGAAGAGAGTACTGCGATACTATGAGGTATTCCGTTCTCACCCACAGCTTCCTCCAAAAAATGAAAAGGCGTGAGTGGGACGCTAACGAGGTCGATCTCCCATGCTCATGCCGCAAGACAGGCTACTGATAGTCCCTGATCATTCCTCGCCAGTTCTTCTGCATAGCCGGCGCTTCAGGTCCCAGATGTATCTTGCGGTTATGTTCCTGGTAATGAGAGGGTCGAGCGGGTAAGAATGCAATGTTTTCAGCGCCCTGCTAGAGCTTGGCCTTCATAATGATGGACCGGACTCGTTCACGTTGGGCCGGCCTGATCCCTGTAAACTCGAGACCGAAATACTCGCCGTTCACCCACCGCACCAGGGCTTCATCGATGCGCAGAGGCCATTGCTGGTCGAGAAGAAACAGAGACAGGCGGAACACCATGCCGGCCCGAACCTTGGTAAGGGATGTAACCTGACAGCCGTTTGTAGAGAGATCGAGAACCGTCGCTTCACCCTCGAAGTCATCCTCTCCAAAAAAGAACAGCCGGCAATTCAGTTGAAGACGGCGGCCTCGACGTTCCGCCGTCGCAGCTTCGCGGTCAGGGCCTGACGCTCGGTTGGATCTAGGGTCCTTCGCGTTCACGAATGACGTCCTTTCCCTTCAATCGCCCGGAGAAGAGGCCGACAGAATTTCAGTATAGCGAATTGGTTTTTATATGTAAAGAAAACTTCGTAATTCTATCTTGTATCCGAACCAATCTATTCTCCTTCCCTGATGCCCGATAGCGCGCTACGGGGAGTTTCATTCCATGGTCCTCAGAAAGAAAGCTTGACCTGCTTGGAACGGCTCTGCGACAAAGAGACTCTTTGATCGAGCCAGATGCTGAAAAAGGCTCTGTTCTCACATCGCTCAGAGGCCCAACGTTGAGAAAAAGTTACTCGGTTGGAAGTCGCAAACGCGAGGTGCCCATAGAGTGTTTCGAAGCCTATGAGGAGTGATGTCATGACAGAACGGCACATCAATCAACGAATGGCCGCATTGGCCCATTCGGAGATTCGAGCGATGACCCAAGCCTGTGTCCAAGCGAAGGGTCTCAACATGGCACAAGGGGTTTGCGACACACCGGTTCCACCAGTAGTGCTTCGAGCCGCAGCGCAGGCGATAGGCGGCGGGAAGAATGTCTATTCGCGGTTCGATGGATTGCTCGAACTGCGGCAGGCGATCGCGGAGAAGCTCGCGCGGTACAACGGCATCTCGGCTGACCCCGAAACGGATGTGACGGTCAGTGCGGGAGCCACAGGGGCCTTTCATTGTGCCTGCCTGGCGCTGCTCAATCCCGGCGACGAAGTCGTTCTTTTCGAGCCCTACTATCAGTATCACGTCAGCGCACTGCTGGCGGTTGAGGCGGTTCCGGTGACGGTGAAGATGCGGGCTCCCGACTGGACCTTTTCCATGGCCGAGGTCGAGCGCGCAATCACGCCTCGAACCAAGGCGATCATTGTGAACTCGCCTGGCAATCCCTCCGGGAAAGTATTCAGCAGGCAAGAACTGGAGAGTCTTGCCGCGATCGCTCAACAAGCGGATTTGCTCGTATTCACCGACGAGATCTACGAGTACTTTCTGTATGACGGTCGGACACATGTGAGCGTCGCAACCTTGCCGAGGATGGCCGACCGTACGATTACCATTGGCGGGTATTCCAAAACGTTCAGTATCACAGGCTGGCGTATCGGCTATAGTGTCGCGGCAGCGCGGTGGGCACAGGCGATCGGAGCCATGAACGACCTGCTCTATGTCTGTGCCCCGACGCCGTTGCAGGCAGGGGTGGCGGTGGGCATCCGGGAACTTCCGGACTCGTTCTACCGCGACCTGGCACGTGACCATCAACAGAAACGAGATCGGTTCTGCGAGACCTTGTCGAAGGCTGGTCTGACGCCGTCGATTCCACAGGGCGCGTACTATGTGCTGGCCGATGCGTCTCGGCTGCCTGGCACAACGGGAAAAGAGCGGGCAATGTTTCTTCTTGAGACGATCGGTTTGGCCGGTGTGCCTGGAGAAGCGTTCTTTTCCGGAACTGACGGGAGGCAGTTCATTCGATTCAGCTACGCAAAAATCGATTCCGACATCGACGACGCCTGCCGGAGACTTGCGCGGCTTGACTAGCAGGTTGTTGAATAGTCCGCGGCGTGCTTTGCTTGCTGCGCCCATTTCGCCCGACCGCTTGTGTACCAGTTCACCAAATGGTAAGTAAGAAGAAGCGATACGAGTTGAAAGGGCGACATGATCCTACGATATTTTGCTGTTCCTATCCTTCTCGCCACCACAGTCCTTGTGGCGGCATGCGCCGGGCCGGCGGTTCAACAGGCTGTGTCCACGGATTCCCATCCTTCCTCTATTGTGTCTCAACCCGGTGACCGCCATATCCTCGCCGGTGAATGGGAATATGAGGACGGCGGCGTCGTTCGGTTGACACTCGACGAGCAGGGCAACGGTCGCTATGCTTGGAAAGACGGGCGAATTGGAACACGCAAGCTCATCGGCCATACCTGGCATGGCATGTGGGTTCAGAAGGCGAATGATCGAGAGGGTGGATTTACGGTCGAGTTATCGCCGGACTTCACAGAAGGGGAAGGTCGCTGGTGGTACAGCCGCATCGGAGCCGACCACGCTCCCACGCAGAAGGGCGGAACATTTCATCTCACCAAGAAGACCGCTCTACTGAACCGCAACACAACTCCACCGGTACCGTAAGATGCTTCTCGCGCCATAGCCGGTGATCGGCAGGGAGCCTCATGGAGGAACGTAAACATACCCGTTTTGCCGTACAACTTCCCGTATCGTTCAGCGGAGATCAGGTTTCCGACGGGGGCACGATCTTAAATGTGTCTGTGGAGGGTTGCGCCATCACGTCGAACAGGGTCGCCGGCACCGGAACCTATCTGCAATTGACGATGCAACTCCGGGAACGAGAGGAGCCGGTCCAGGTCGATTTGGCCGCAGTTCGGTGGGTTTCCGCGACGCGTTTCGGCGTTGAGTTTATTAAAATTCGTCAGGAGGAAGAGGAGCGGCTGAGGAAGTTCGTCAAGACACTGGAATCGACGGCCTGAGCACCCGCGTCTGCAACGAGATTCGAGCGGCTACTTCATTGCAACGCTCCGGACTTGCTCATAGGTAGTCAGACCGGCAAGTATTTTCAGAATTCCGTCCTGCACGAGTGTCACCATCCCTTCCTTCACGGCCAGGCTTTGCATCTCTGCAGTTTTGGCGCGGCTCTGTATCAGGTTCCGCAATTCATCCGATCCGCAGAGAAGTTCGTGCAAGGCGACCCGGCCTTTGAGGCCTGTCTGGTTGCAGGCGTCACAGCCCCGTCCTCGATAGAGCTGTAAGTCATCGCAACTGCCTGCCCTGATCCCTTCCCAGGCCTGTTTGCCGTACGCGCGCACCAGTTTATCGTACTCCTGTGCCGATGGACGGTATGGTTCTTTACATTTGACGCAGATCCGCTTGCAAAGGCGTTTGGCGAGCACGCCCTGTATGGCATCGGCGAAGTTGAAAGAGTCGCACCCCAGATCGAGGAGGCGAACTACCGTTTCAACCGCACCATTCGTGTGTAATGTGCTCAAGACCAGGTGGCCGGTGAGCGAAGCCTCGATGGCCACGTCGGCAGTTTCTTTGTCCCGCATCTCACCGATCATGATGACATCCGGGTCAGCCCGTAAGAACGAGCGCATGGCGGCGGCAAAGGTAAATCCAATTTTTGGATGGACCTGCACTTGCCGGAGGCCTTCCTGGGTGATCTCGACAGGGTCTTCCGCCGTCCAGATTTTCCGTTCGTCTGTGTTGAGATGGCGAAGCAGGGCGTGCAGGGTCGTCGTCTTTCCGGATCCGGTGGGGCCCACGCACAAGATGATGCCGTGCGGTTTTTCCGCGATGTTCAAGAGCGCTGTGAGCATGGCCGGAGCAAACTCCATGGCATCGAGAGGGAGAGGCTCCTTCGCCGAGAGCAACCGCATGACGATATCTTCGTTGTTGCCGGCGGTCGGCAGTGTTGCCACCCGCAGCTCGATTTCCCTATCCTGATTCAGCTTGAACCGGATCTTCCCATCCTGTGGTTTCCGGCGTTCGGAAATATCCAGATTGGACATGATCTTGATACGGGACACCAACGCGCGGCGATAGATCGCAGGAATCCGCATGTAGGTGGAACAGGTGCCATCTACGCGAAAACGAATGGCCGTTTCCTTCCGGTCCGAGTAGGGTTCGATATGGATGTCGGACGCATTGTGCCGGTATGCCTCGACAATGATCTGGCTCGCGAGCCGTACGATCGCAGAATCATTCTCATCGATGTTGTTAGAGTCGACGTCGAACGATTGCTCCTGATGAGCGTCGTTGACCAGCTCGCCCAGTGTATCCGCAATGGACCCGCTGTCGGTATCTCCAATCGTGGCGTTGAGGAACTGTTCGATGTCCCGCCGCAGGCCCAAGGCATAGCGTATCGTCAGGCCGGGAAAGGCGCGCTGGATGTCATGCCCTCTATCGAGATCATGGGGATTGTCGATCAGGACATCCAGGATGTCGCCCTGCTGTTTCAGCGGGAGCCAGTGATGTCGGCGAAGGTAGTCGTGACTGAGAGTGCTGAGGAGTTGGGGATCGGCCAGGGTCCGTTCGTCGTACGGAATATAGGGGCAATCAAAGAACGCGCTCAGTGTCTTGCCGAGCACAGCTTTCGGGACTCGGTATTTTTCGATTAGCAGGCCTTCCAAGTCGGTCGATCCCTGCAAGGACTCCTGAACAGCTTTCACGAGGTCCGGCTGACGGATGAAGCCTTCGTGGATCAAGAGATCGTAGGCGCGTGGTTCAATGGTTCTGTGGGCCAGCTTCTGCATGATTCCAATTTTGAACGTACGGGAAGGAGTGGGATGTCTGTTTCAGTCCCTCCACCGGTCGTAACTACTGTCAGTATAGAGGGGTTTTCATCATTCACAACCATTATCCAAAATGAAGCGCGATCCTTCGTAAGCCAATCAGAGACGAGAGTTGGCTCTGAGCTTGTGAGGGAAGAGGTGAACGATGAAGTCGTGAGCGAGACAAGCAAGACGTGTACGACTCGCCACGACTATGCGGTCTAATAGGGCGATGGTCGTGGGACGGCTTGTTTCCTCTCCAGTTTCGAGCGGACATGTTCGGCGTGGGTCTGGAGGCTGGCGCGCAGATTCTTGTCGGCTGCGGCGGCCACAGCGATGACTCCGCGAAATATCGGTATCGGTTGATTGAAGCGAAAAGGCTTCCCGTCCGCATCGCTGATGATGCCGCCGCTTTCTTCGATGAGCAGGACTCCGGCTGCAAGATCCCATTCGTTCTCCGGCTCGATGGTCAAGACAGCTTGGACACGACCTGCGGCAACCAGGGCCAGCGCGTTCGCGATGGAGTACATGGGCTGGCGCCGAGCGGTCTCGGCAAGTGTCGACCATCGATCGGTTCGGAACTCCCACGCATTGACCATGATGACAGGATCGGCGTCACGGGCTGGGGAGTGTGTGATGCGTGTGCCGTTCACGAACAGTCCGCCACCGCGCACGGCGGTGAAGAGTTCGTCGGTCGAGGGATTGAGGATCGCGGCGACGATTGGCGCGCCTCGCTCGATCAATGCGGCAGAGATGCAAAACTCCGGCACCCGATTCACCAGGGCCTTCGTCCCGTCGATGGGGTCCACAATCCAGACGCGCTGGTTGGTGAGTCGGACCGGATCGTCGGGAGACTCTTCCGAGAGCCATCCATCCTGTGGAAACTCCTGGCGCTGCATTTCATGCAGGATGCGATTGACCTCGTGATCCACGGTGGTGACCGGCGACCGGTCCGATTTCGTCTGCATGTCGAACCCAACCCTGACCAGTTCGCGCACCTTTGCGCCAGCGTTCCGGATCGACTCGACCAACGTTGCCAATTCTCGTTCCATGTGGCATGCCTCGCAGGGTGGAGCCGGAAGAGTAGCAGGTCTCGCTGGATCGGCAAAGCAGAAAGACGGCACCCGGCAATTCGAGCGACGGCCCTCTTGACCATCGCAGAGAACCTGCGTACAAGCAGGGGATCCTGCGAGGTCACTATCGATGAAGCTGGTCCAGAAACGATCCAAAAAGACGGGGCTCCCCCCAGGGACTCTCGTCCACATCGGTGAGAAAAAAACGGACAAGGTCACCATCACGGTCTTCAACTATGCCGGTGTTCGCTGCGACGAACACCAGGATATCTCGCTCGATACGCTTGCGCCACCGACTGATGAGTCTGTGACCTGGGTGAATATCGGGGGAATTCATAAGATGGACATCCTCGAATCGCTCGGGAAGCAGTTTCAGCTCCACCCATTGCTCCTCGAAGACATCGCCAACACCGATCAGCGGCCGAAACTCGACGACTATGAGACCTGCCTGTTCTTCGTCCTGAAAATGCTCTCTGTCACCGAACGGCAGGATATCGTCGTCGAACAGGTGAGTCTGGTGTTCGGACGGAATTTTGTGCTGTCATTTCAGGAAAACGGGAGCGATGTCTTTTCACCCGTGCGGGAACGTCTTCGCGGGAACAAGGGACGCCTTCGGCAATCCGGGGCCGACTACCTGCTCTATGCACTCGTCGACTCGATCGTGGATCAATACTTCGTCGTACTGGAGGTATTGGGCGAGAAGATCGAAGTATTGCAAGACCTCGTCGTCAGCGATCCTAATCCGGAGACGCTACGCCGGATTCACTCGCTCAAAGGGCAGTTGTTGTTCTTGCGGCGTGCGGTGTGGCCGCTCCGAGAAGCGACGAACAATTTCTCCCGCTCGGAATGCCCCTTCTTACAAGAATCGACGAAGGTATTTTTCCGCGATGTGTACGATCATGTGGTTCAGATTGTGGATACCATCGAAACACTTCGTGAGATGGTCTCAGCCAGTCTCGATATCTATCTTTCGAGCATCAGCTATCGGCTGAACGCCGTGATGAAGGTGCTGACGATCATCACGACGATTTTCATGCCGTTGACCTTCGTCGTCGGTATCTACGGGATGAATTTCGAGCACATGCCAGAACTGAAGTGGGAATGGGGTTACCCGGTGGTGCTCGGCGTGATGGTGGCAATTGCGATCGCCATGCTGGGATTTTTCAAAGGAAAGAAGTGGCTCTAGCCTCACGAATACGGAGGTTACGGATTTGGCCGGCACATCGCTCGGTCCTGCCATTTGACAGGCCTGCGCTGAACAGAGTCGGAGAGTTCAGGGCGAACGGTATCCTTATGCACAATTGGGTGTCGGCTCGTAAAGGAGGGAACGATGATGAGACGACGGGCTCTCACCGTCTCGAGAGGCGCACTGGTGGTCGTCGGATTTCACCTGGCAATCTGCGGTGGCACGGAGCTATCAATAGGCGCACAAGGGATATCGACAGAATCTCCGAGCGCCACCCAGAGCCAGGCCACCGCTCTGCCGACAGCGCAGCGGTTCGTCATCCTTCCGGCATTTGCTCATGACGCGGTGTTAGATAAAAAAACCGGTCTGGTCTGGGAAAAGTCACCGGATACGGCGAGCGCCAGATGGACTGCGGCGCACCGCACTTGCCTAGAGAAAAGTGTTGGAGGTCAGAAAGGCTGGCGGCTGCCTTCCCTCGAAGAGCTGGCCAGTCTAGTGGATCCATCCATAGCCCCTCCCGGCTTGGCGCTCCCGCCGGGCCATCCGTTTCAGGCTATCCGGTCGGCCGTCTATTGGTCGTCAACGAGAGTTGGCGAGGACCCCAGGGGTTCGTGGGGCGTGCATTTCGGTTTGGGCGGCGGCGCGACATTTATCAATTGGGCGCACAGTGTTCAAGCCTGGTGTGTTCATGACGGGATCAATGCGGATCAGCAGTGAATGCTAGAGACCATCGGCAGAAACGATCTCAGGCAGGCGTCTTAACCGCAGTATGCTCATTCGCGGAATATCCCGTAGCTTGCGTGTAGAGCATCATTCAAAAAGCTCCTGCTCCAATTGCCTATGTTCAGGCAAGAGGTCGTGGCTTGAGTAGACCAGAAGCGGCGCGAGTTTACTCAGCGACCTCGACGCGATCGACGAAATAGGCGGTCTCTCCGAAGCATGTCGTGGGGAGATAGCGATACTCTTTGTAGTGCAAGACCAATCGTTTGCCCACAATCTGCGAGAGTTGTGACGCGACTTTTGTATCCGAGACCGAAAAGCTCCACAACACCGGGGCCACGCCCGGCACCGTGGTCATAGCCAGCTCCCCTTCATGCGTCTTGCAGATCCAGCCCTTGTTGGAAAATTTCTGAATATAGCCTGCTCGGTTTCCGTCGGAATAGCTGTAGTTGAAGGCGATGAGCAGATAGGCTGCGCCGATGAAGAACAGGACCAGCACAAATAGCTTTATCATCGAGACGTTCCTGGGCTCTGGCTAAGATCCGTGAATAACCAGGGCGCCTCAGTCTTCCGTCTGGCCTCGTAAGAGGTAATGGTCGTCTCGTGTTGCAACGTCAGACCAATAGCGTCAAGGCCCCGATACAAGCAGTCTTTTCTGAAGGGGTCGATCTCGAAGCGAGCGCTGGTACCGTCCGGGGTGGTCACCGTCTGGTTTCTGAGGTCCACGCGCAGTGTGTACTCGGGCGTCGCGAGGACATCTCGCATCATCGCCAGGACCTCGTCGGCCTTCAGGACCACGGGCAGGATGCCGTTTTGGAAGCAGTTGTTATAGAAAATGTCGGCGAAGCTCGGCGCAATGATGCAACGGAATCCCTGGTCGAGGAGCGCCCAGGGGGCATGTTCACGGGACGATCCGCAGCCGAAATTATCGCGCGTCAGGAGAATCGTCGCGCCATGAAATCGCGGTTGATTCAAAAAGAACGAAGGGTCCTGTGACCCGTCCTTTTGCTTACGCCAATCGTAAAACAGGCCTTCGCGAAGTCCTGTCCGTTTGATTGTCTTCAGAAATTGTTTCGGGATGATTTGATCGGTATCGACATTGACGCGGTCTAGCGGGGCGACTAACCCCGTGAGTGTCGTAAAGGCCTGCATACAGCTCCTCGTTAGGCGCGCGCTATCTGTTGTAATTCGTTCATCGATCCCCTCGCGCTTCTCACGCCCACTTCCTGATATCGACGAAATGGCCTTCGACTGCTGCGGCGACGGCCATCGCCGGCGACACGAGATGGGTCCGGCCACCGGCGCCCTGGCGCCCTTCGAAATTTCGATTGCTGGTCGAAGCGCAACGCTCTCCGGGCTGAAGCACGTCGGCATTCATCGCCAAGCACATGCTGCAGCCGGCTTCCCGCCACTCGAATCCCGCCTCTTTGAACAATCGGTCAAGCCCTTCCTGTTCCGCCTGCTGCTTCACGAGGCCGGAGCCGGGCACGACCATCGCATGAACGGTCTTCGCGACATGTTTGCCCTTGGCCAAGCTCGCGGCCAGCCGAAGATCCTCGATGCGTGAATTAGTGCAGGATCCGATGAAGACCTTGTCGATGGCGATATCGGTCATGGGCATGTTCGGGGTGAGGCCCATGTATTCCAACGCCCGCGCCGTAGCCTGGCGCTGGTTCTCGTCAGTGATCGTACGAGGGTCCGGCACTCGTTGATCGATGCCGGTCACCATTCCGGGACTCGTGCCCCAGCTGACCTGCGGCGCGATGTCCTCTGCTCTCATCGTGACGGTCATATCGTAAGTTGCATTCGCATCGGTCTTGAGCTGCTGCCAGGCTTGCACAGCCTGCTCGAACAGCGCTCCAGCCGGAGCCAGCGGCCGCCCTTTGATATAGGCGATGGTGCGCTCGTCCGGCGCCACCATCCCGGCTCGCGCGCCGCCCTCGATCGACATGTTGCAGAGCGTCATGCGTCCTTCCATGCTGAGGGCGCGGATTGCCGAGCCCGTGTATTCGATGACGTAGCCAGTTCCACCGGCCGTGCCGATCTTGCCGATGATCGCCAGAATCACGTCTTTTGCCGAACAGAGAGCCGGCAGCACTCCTTCGACGCGGACCTCCATGGTCTTGGGTCGTTTCTGCACCAAGCACTGGGTCGCCAATACATGCTCCACTTCGCTGGTGCCGATGCCGAAGGCCAACGCGCCGAACGCTCCATGTGTCGACGTGTGCGAGTCGCCGCACACAATGGTCGTCCCCGGCAGGGTAAAGCCCTGCTCTGGTCCGATGACGTGGACCACGCCTTGGCGGATGTCGTTCATGCCGAAGAGGGTGATGCCGAAGTCACGGCAATTCTCCTCCAGCGTCCTAATTTGTATTGCACTGAGAGGATCGGCGATGCCCAGGGTCCGGTCTGTGGTCGGGACGTTGTGATCCGGCACCGCCAAGGTGGCGCCAGGACGTCGAGGCCGGCGGCCCGAGAGCTTGAGCCCTTCAAACGCCTGCGGCGATGTCACTTCGTGGACCAACTGACGATCGATGTAGAGAAGGGTGGTTCCGTCCGGTTCTGCGCGGACGACGTGGGAGTCCCAGATTTTGTCGAAGAGTGTCTGAGCAGCCATGGCAATACCTCAATGATCGGTCTCTCTCAAACGCGATCATTCGAGAGAAGGCCACATTATACAGAGTCCTCCTATGGTCTGCACAAGAGTCCTCGCCATATTCTTGCGTTGACCGACCGTACATGGTACATCGCCTGGTCGGTGAGCAAGAGGCCCTTTCTCTTCGATCGCACCGGAGGATTGTGCCATGACTTCTCAGATATGGACTGATCCCGCCATCGTCGAATGGTCGCAACTGCTCCTCAACAGTTTCCGTCACTGGGTCGGGCGTGACCTGCTCGAACGAGTGGGTGATTCGGACTATCAAGCCCACGCGCTCTTCCAGTCTCCCTTTGTCGTTGTATCCCATGGGACGGAAGAGGATCCTCTCCTCAATTACGGTAATCAAGTCGCGCTGGAATTATGGGAGCTGACGTGGGAACGACTCATGAAGACGCCGTCGCGGCTCACGGCTGAGCCGGTCAATCGAGCCGAGCGGGAATGGATGTTGGAGCAGGCTAGGACACGCGGCTATCTCGACACCTATTGCGGTGTGCGTATTTCTTCCACCGGGCGACGCTTTCTTGTCGAAAACGCCGTTGTCTGGAATGTCGTGAATGCGGGCGGGCAGAGAGTCGGGCAGGCCGCCACCTTCTCGCAATGGACCTGGTTGAGCTGACAGGCCGGGCTTCTAGAACGGGAAATAGATATCCATTCCTCCGTAGCTGCCGCCATGGAAGGTCGTATTGTTTTGGTAGCCGCCCCTGACGAGCACAAACACATTGCCGATCTGAATTTCGCCGACAGGCCCTGTCATGATCCCTCGGAAATCGGCATTTCCCATTGCGGTTATGTCCCAACCGGCATACATTGCGCAACAGCTTTGTTCGGGCTTAAAAACGAGCGCCTTTCCGCGTAGCCGACTCCAGAAGAAATTATCGAGGTCGGCGTACGACCCTATGGCATGGAAATTCCATTTCTCATGCCGGTAGAACGCTTCAAGTTGGCTGTAGACGCCGGCTTGATAGACGATCGCGTTACTCGTGTTCAGCTGTTGTTCCTCAATTCTGCGAAGCTGGGGGCCGGCGAGAGCGGAGAGCGCCCAGCCACCGAGTGTTTTGGTAATGCCGAGCGATGGGACGAAGGATTGGATGTTGGCGTCCAGGAGTTGCCCGTTGCTTTTAAATTTGTAGCCGAGCCCTGAAGTTATAGCCTGAACAAACAAACCAGATCCTCCGGAATCATGCATGATCGGAGCTCGAACGCCGAGATAGCCGAAGTACTGGCTCTTATTGTCGATCTGAAACCCTGTGAAAACATCTCCTGCCTCGCTCGCGAAGGGCAGGCATATCAGAATCCATGCCGCCACTAGGAGTTGTGTCAATCTCATCATGGCTATTTTCCTCGTGAGGCTCGATCTGAGGATTCGCCTGAAGTCAGGGCTCGGTTGCGCAGCTTCGGCATTCACAATCTGGAAACGCGCGAACATGTATCAAGGAGCGACAAGTATGGGAACAAGTGACCGGGTATCTGCTCTCTCAAGGTAGGGCCCGCGTGAGGCCTCTCGGAGAGAACGGTCATTTAGCCTGTGGGTTCGTCCGGGAGTCGTTGGAACCGTGGGCGAGGAAGACCATCGACGATCACGGTCTCCAGAAACATAGTCGTCGGTCTGATCCATAACCCCCGTTCGCCATAGAGTGCGCGATAGACCACGAACTCCTCTTCCGTTTCCGAATGCCGCGCCACCCCGAGCACCTCGTACTCATGGCCCTTCTTGTAGTGCCGATAGCGACCAGGTTGTACCATCGTGTATCCTCCATTCCCAGCCTTCTACTATAGATGGAGCGAACGATGAAATCACAGAGTCGAGTTTCGAAGCACAAGACACACGATGTCATCGTCATCGGCGGAGGATCAGCGGGCTACGCCGCGGCACGGACTGCGCGCGATGCCGGCGCAGATGTGGCGATTGTGGATCAAGGTCCGCTTGGGGGGCTCTGTATCCTGCGTGGCTGTATGCCGACGAAGGCCATTCTGCGTTCCGCCGAAGTCGCGGCCCTTCTCAGGCGGGCGAAGGAGTTCGGACTCTCTCCAGTTTTGGCGCAGGCCGATCTGTCAGCGATCGTGGATCGGAAGGATCGCCTGGTCCGTGAGTTCGCCGACTATCGCAGTCAGCAGCTTCACGACCCAAGTTTCATGCTCTACCAATCGCAGGCGGTCTTCCGGTCGCCCAACGAGATCGCCGTCGGAGACACCGTCTTGTCGGCCGATTCGTTCATTCTGGCGACAGGGTCGAAACCCAGCGAGGTTCAGATTCCCGGCTTGGCCCAAGCAGGATACTTCACGAGCGACACGATCCTGGATCTCCGAACTCAACCGGACAGATTGATCGTCCTGGGCGGCGGGGCTGTCGCCCTCGAACTCGGCCAGTTCTTTGCTCGACTCGGGACGAAGGTCACGATTCTTCAACGGGGACAGACGCTCCTGTCGGATATGGACGAAGATATCGGCCGCGCGCTCGAAGCTTCATTGATCGACGAAGGTATCGAAGTTGTCACGGGCGCGCAGCTGTTGCGCGTTACACATCACGCAAAGGGGAAAGCGGTATGGGCATTGAAAGATGGATGCGAGCGACCCTATGTCGGAGAGAAGATTCTCCAGGCCTTGGGCCGACAGCCCAACATTGAGGGACTTCGTCTCGATCTCGCGGAAGTGACAGTCGACGGTGGACGGATTATGGTCGATGGCGCCATGCGCACGTCGCAAGCACATATTTATGCTGTGGGCGACGTGAACGATGTCACGCCCATCGTGCATCTCGCCATCCAGCAAGGAGAAATTGCCGCGTACAACGCGACGCATTCCGATCAGCCGGCCAAAACGATCGATCATCGATTGGATACGGAAGTGGTCTTTACCGATCCGCAGGTCGCGGTGCTGGGACTCGGCGAAGCGCGGGCGAAAGCAGCCGGGATTCCGTGCCTTACAGCCTCCTATCCGTTTGCTGACCACGGGAAAGCGCTGTGTCTTGGTGCGACGCACGGATTTGTAAAGGTGCTCGCAGCGCCACAGACCGGTGAGATTCTTGGGGCGCAGATCGTCGGGCCGGAAGCGGGCGAACTGATCCATGAATTGATCGCAGTCATGTATTATCGTGGGACCGTGGCCGATCTCTTGCGCATGCCACACTACCATCCCACGCTGGCAGAAATCGTGACCTATCCGGCTGAGTCCATTGTCGAACAGATGGGCGTATGAGAAAGAGACTCTGAGCGCCCGCCGCGGAGTTGAACCGGTCGCACCATCCAGTGTAGCGTACCCCTATCGATGGCGATGCACAATAATCAGGTTTCCAGTAATTTACGGACGAAAGGGATGATCGCGCGATTTGTGGGGATCGTGGCGATCGCGCTCGGATTCGTGATCGGAATGTACGGGCTGGATGACACAGCAGGACCGTGGCTCCAGACGGCGTTGGGCTTACTGGTCACAGGTATGTTGGCTCAAGGCTATGCGCTCTATTGTTCCGTGAAGCACATGCACGATCTTAAGGATCAGCCCAAGCCATGAGACGAGCGCGTCAACATTTGTTCATGGTCTGGCTGTTCATCCTTGCTGGGGCAATGCTGGCCTGTGGAGGTCCGTGGCGCGACGGCTATTTCAAAAGCGGTGTGGATCGGCTCACGCAAGACGAGGTAATCGAGAAGTTCGGGCCGCCCCATACAGCGAAGACACCGGCTCTCGGGGGCGACTCAGTCTGGACCTATCGCGTTCCCTTGGCCGAAAGAGAATTGAGCTCGTTGCATTTTGCAGGTTTAGCCAATGCCGCGTCTCAAGCCACCTCGTTGATGGGAAAGCCTGGGGAAGGACCGAAGGAAATGTTGTATTGCTACCGCTATACTTTGGTCTTCAACGAACAGAAGATTCTGAAACAGTGGAAACGCGAAGAATGCGTGCCAGGAACCCATGATACGCTCAACCCCAATTAACGGTCTGATGCGGTAATCCATGCCCGCTTGGCTGCCGCAAATCGACAGTTCCGTCGTGCTCGACGGGCTCACGTCGCTGTTGCTGCTGCTCTTCCTCCTCATCGCGCGGACGTTGCTCGTCCGAGCGATCTCAAAAAATCCAACGCTCTCGATGGAAGCGAAACGTCGATGGGTTGTCTCGGCCCGCAATAGCATGGTGTTCGTGTTGCTGGTGGGGTTGCTCGTCATCTGGGCGCACGAACTTCAAGCCTTTGCCGTATCACTTGTGGCGCTTGCGGCGGCGCTCGTGTTGGCCACCAAGGAACTCATTCTCTGTTTGAGCGGGGCGGCGCTGCGGGTGGGCGGGAAGGTCTACTCGGTGGGCGATCGCATTCAGATCGCCGGTCATCGCGGTGTTGTCCTGGACCATGACATCTTTGCGACAAAACTCCTTGAGATCGGACCGGGCCACGCGTCGCATCTCTATACCGGGCGCGTGACGGTGTTTCCGAACAGCTTGCTGTTTACGAATCCCTTGATCAAAGAGAGTCCTGAGCAGGAGTACGGGCTCTATATTCTTACGATTCCACTCAGGGACCAGGACAACTGGCGGCACGCCGAACGGCATCTGCTCGATGCAGCGAAAGCAGAATGTTCCTCGTTTATGGGCGAAGCCAGCCGCCAAATGAAATTGTTGGAACAGACAAATCTGCTCGAAGCTCCGTCGCCGGAGCCGCGCGTCACTATTCAGATAGTCGAAACAGGGCATATCCAGTTGGTACTGCGATTTCCGTCGCCGGATCGCGGACGTTCACGAGTCGAACAGGCCATCCTACGCCGGTATCTCGCAGCGGCTGCGCCGGCGATCCATTGACGCGTCAAGAGCACTGGGTGAAGAGGGCGGCCGTGAGAAGCATCCCGTGGGACAGAAGTCGAATGAGCCGGTCGATTGAGGCATGGGAAAAACCACACGTCGGTTCTCAGGCTAATTCTTGACAGGATTGAAAAAGGGGCGCAGGCTGATTTTTCCTAGGAGAGAAGACCATGCCCGCTATCTATTTTTATTCCAGGAGGTGCTGCATGCAGAAATTGATCGGCGTCGCGTTTGCCGCCCTGTGCCTGATGGGGGCCGGCTCGCTGGCTCTGGCTGATGATGCCATGAAGAGCGAGATCGGTAGCATGAAAGACGAGATGAAGGCCGAGATGAAAACCGAGAAAGATGCGATGAAGGGTGACATAAAAGCAAAGAAACAAGAGATGAAGAGCAAGATGAAAGCCCGTAAAGATGCGATCAAGGCGAAGCGTCATGAAGTAAAGGAGAAGATGAAATCGCATAAAGAGGCGGGAAAAGCCAAAGCGAGAGAAACCAAAGGGACTGCAAAGTCGATGGGGCAAGACATGAAAGCGACAGTTCCCGCGGCCCCTGCTTCTGTAACCGCGCAGTAAGTTCTCGCGATCATGGATTATCTGGCCCTCAGGAGGTTTTTCTTCCTGAGGGCCGTTCTTTGTCTAGACCCTCTCGGTTCAAGACCAGGTAGGGAAGATACCCTTCGACGATCAATTCACCATGACGGCGTCATGCTCTATCAGTCACGACGAAAGCCGGCGTCGATTCCTCGCGACCGCTTCCTTGATCAGCGACCTCACCTTGTTCCTCCGTGGGCCTTTTGCTAGGATGCGTCGGCCCGAGCGTTTCTAGGATTTCCATGAAGATCGCCACCTTCAACGTCAATTCTCTCCGCAAACGTTTGCCGATCGTGCTCGATTGGCTTGCCCGGGAGAAACCGGACGTGCTCAGTCTTCAAGAAACCAAAGTCCAGGACAGCGAGTTTCCGCTGCTGGCACTGGTGGAGTCGGGGTACGAGATTACCTACCGAGGAATGAAGTCGTACAACGGAGTCGCGATATTGAGCCGGGAGAAGCCGGAGGCCGTGGCATATGGGTTTGACGATGGAGGCGAGTCGGAGGACGCGCGGCTCCTACGCGTGGTGATCAAGGGGATTCCCATCGTGAACACCTACGTGCCGCAGGGTTTCGAGATCGATTCACCCAAGTATCAATACAAGCTTGGCTGGTATGATCGACTCCGCAAGTATTTTGAGATGCATCTGTCGCCGAACAAACCGGCTATCTGGTGCGGCGATATGAACGTGGCTCCTCGGCCGATGGACGTGCACAGCCCAGAAAAACATCTCAAGCATGTCTGCTATCACGAGGATGCACGGCGAGTGTATGAGAAGACGTTGGCGTGGGGATTTCAGGACGTGTTCGTGAAACTCTATCCGGACCGGCAGCAGTACACGTTTTGGGATTACCGGGCGCCGGGTTCACTGGAAGCGAATAGAGGCTGGCGCATCGATCATATTCTGGCGACGGCCTCGTTGGCAGAGCGCTGTGTCAAGGTAGAGGTGGACGTCGAGCCGCGGCGAGCGAAAGACCCTTCAGATCACACATTCGTATGGGCAGAGTTTTCGGTCTAACCACGAGCGCAACGTCCACACCTGCCCAATTCGGTCGGTTCGGTATATGCCCGCACCGTCCGAACTGGCTCATAAGCTCGAACGAATCATTACGCCGCATTGAGGACCCGCTGCTTCGTATGCAACAGAGTCATGCGATTCTGGGCAATTAACGGATCGAGGACCAGCCCGCAATTGATACAGCGAAGCACCGCAGCTTCCTGCGAAAGTTCCGGCCGCCACTCTTTCACCATCAGTCCTTTGCATTTTTGACAAGTCATCGTGACCACCTCCTGCCTTATGAGTTCCAGCGCCGACACGTCAGCTTTTCACGAGGGGAACTGTAACACCGCAAGATTAATACGGTGTTAACTGGCAGTTAAAACTCTCTAATGTCTAAACATGACGACATACATGATGTTGCGGTGGTCGGTGCGGGCGCCGCTGGGCTGGCAGCCTCGATTTTTGCGGCAGAGGCGGCCGTAAAGGGTAATCGTCCAGCGAGGGTCGTATTGCTCGATGGCGTGAAAACGATCGGCGCTAAAATCCTCGTCTCCGGTGGCGGGCGCTGTAACGTGACGCACGAGATCGTCAGCCCCACCGATTACTTCGGCAATCGCCGGATCATCAAGAACGTGCTGGCGGCGTTCTCCGTTGAGCGGACCGTGAAGTGGTTTGCCTCGTTAGGAGTCGCGCTCAAATGCGAAGAAACCGGTAAACTCTTTCCCATCACCGACAAGGCACGGACCGTCTTAACCGCTCTCGTCGATCGTTGTCAGGAATTGGGCGTGGTCATTTGTCCAGATCGTCGAGTGACAGATATCGTCCCTCTCACCGGCGCAAAAGCCGGCTTCGTCATTCACCATTTCGATGGAACCTTGTTAGCGAAGAAAGTCGTTCTGGCCACCGGAGGTCGATCAATTCCCAAGTCGGGGAGCGATGGATTCGGCTACGAATTAGCGCGACGGTTGAGCCATCGGGTGACGGCTACCGTCCCGGCGCTTGTGCCGCTGGTGCTCGACGACCGGATGTTTCACGCGACACTTTCCGGTCTCTCGCAAGAAGTTGAACTGACCACGAGAATCGGCGGGAAAGAGGTCGATCGACGAACAGACAGTCTCCTCTGGACGCATTTTGGCATCAGTGGCCCAGTTGTGATGGACGCGAGCCGTTTCTGGACGCTCGGGCATGAGCAGGGGAAAACCGTAGAGATCTATGGAAACTTTTTGCCCGGTCAGACCCAAGAACAGGCGAAGACGTGGTTTCTGATGCAAGCGACGGCCAATCCCCGGCGATCATTGCTGAAGACATTGGCGCAACAGGTACCGGAGCGGTGTGCCGAGGCGCTCTGTGCCTATGTCGAACGTGACCCCACAACGGCGGCTGCACAACTGCCGCGAAAAGAGCGAGATCGTCTGCTTGCCGCGCTGACCAAGTTCAAATTCCCGGTCAAACACGATCGAGGGTGGAACTATGCCGAGGTTACAGCCGGCGGCGTGCCGCTTGAAGAGATTGATTTTCAGACGATGGAATCGAAGCTGGTACCAGGCCTCTATCTGATCGGAGAGATCCTCGACTGTGATGGTCGGATCGGTGGGTTCAACTTCCAATGGGCCTGGGCGACCGGATTTCTGGCTGGCCGGGCAATTTTCACAAGTGTGTGCGCCGGTAGCGAGGCTCACCGATGAACTTCCGGCTCTCTCAACATAGACTCTGCACGGAACCTTCGATTCCTTGACAGGGAGTCAGAGATCATCTATCCGTGAACAAGAGAGAGCTGACCTATCGGCAAGTTCGAGCGCGAGGATTAGAAGGAGCAGGTGATATGAGCCGCAGCCTCAGCTGTCCGCGATGCCAAAAGGACGGCCTTTTGCGGTCTCATCCACAATCGCCTCGCGAGCGCCTCGCTTCCCTTCTCTTTGTGGCGCCATTCCGTTGTCCGTCGTGCAGTCACCGCTTTCTAGCGTCCCACCTTTGGGCGAACCATTCCACACATCCGATCGATCGCCGCGAACACCTCAGGATCCCCGTGCGACTCTTTCTCTCATTCTCCGGGGGAAAAATTCGCGGTGAGGGAATGGCGCTC
>Ga0134127_10000898_pt1 | contig 23627 bp, 38 predicted proteins | sample KB31753_FD_96459 | JGI IMG/M metagenome (GOLD analysis project Ga0134127, IMG submission 96459) | Terrestrial soil microbial communities with excess Nitrogen fertilizer from Kellogg Biological Station, Michigan, USA - KB3-175-3 | ecosystem: Environmental > Terrestrial > Soil > Unclassified ... | reverse complement strand
GGACCCCGTGGGGCGCCGAAACGGCGTTTGCGCCATGTAGGAAAAGCAAAGTAGGAATCCACGCCACATCCTACCCGGCGCGTCCCGCGGGCGACTGAAACGAGGCCGTGGACGAAGGTCAAGGGTCGCGGGCCCTGTTCAGTGTCAAGGTGGCGGGAGTTCGTGTATAGGGTCCAGGGTGTTCCGCGAACTCCTCGGTTAGGTCCGAGGTACCCCATGACGGTAATGTTTCCGGGTAAGCCCTAGTACTAGCCACTGAAATTTTTGGGCGGGAAGAGCGGTTGAGGGTCTTTGGCGGGAACCCGAAATCGAGACCCAGGGTGTCGAAAAAGGGTACCCATTCTGAGGCCTCCTCCATTGGAACAGGGGTACGCGGACGGGGTTAAAACCACCGTCACTCGCTCCACCCCATGTCATGGATTTACGCGATCCTCAACCAAGCCTTCCTCGCAGCCCCGGTCATTCTGTTCCAGCACTTCCTGGAAACCGTTCTCCAGTGGGCGGGAAATCACCCATTTCCCGTTCCGATTCCGACGTTGTAATCACCGGATCGAAACCCGCCGGATCGGCCTTTAAATTCGTGCTTCGATCCCGTTCTCCGTCCCCGATCCGTCGAGCGGAACCTCAACCTTTCGATGAGAAGAACTATGATCGAAAAGAAGGGGTCATTCCGATCCTCGAAGTGGCGGTCGATGACCCTCCGTACGTCCCGTCGAGCCCTCCTCGATGCCAATGCGACGGTCCGATTCGATGCGAACATTGCCACCGTCGAGGCATTCCTTGCGAGAGCGAAAACGAGAAAAAAGAGGTTCGATTCTATCGAACCGCCCTTCTTAGCCGCTTGTGGATGGAAACCAAAGACTTTTTTGATGAATGTTACAACGAGCTAATAAAGACAATTCAATGATTCTCGATAGAAAAAGGAGATCAAAACCGATGAACTCATCGAGGAAGAAGAGGAAGACAGCGAGGCCGTTCGCGTCACCTCGATTCTTCAGCACATGATCAAGTCGCGCAACCACTACAAGACCAAGTTTGAGCAGCTCAAAGCTCACATCGAAGCCGGAGAAAAGGTGCATGAGATGGAGCGCAATCGTTTCCAAACCCGGATTACAAATCTTGAAGCACAACTCAAAGTGGAATGCGCTGCGGCCGACAAACTTCGTGGTGAGGCGCGGATTCACGATGCGGCCGTGGTTGATCTCAAGGATGAACACGACATTGCCATCGCTCATCTTCGCGACCAATTTTACGCCGATTTGAGTCAACGCAGCGCTACGATTGTTCAGCTCACGGCCGAAGTGGCGCGATTGACCGACTTGGCTGAGGCGGCGCAACCGGACGTGGCGGAAGAGCACGTCCAGGACATGGCGGCCATTGTGGCGGCGCGCGAGGAGGAACGCGATGAACTTCAACGCGAACAACACCGCCTCAACACGGCCTTGGCCTTGGTTACGGGTCAGCGCGATGCCGCCTTGGTGGAACTCGATGTTCTTCGTGCCGCGCAGCATGCCAACATTCTCGAGGAACCTCACGAGGATGCGCGCGTTCAAAAACTCGAAAAGAAGAAGCGCAAGCTCGAGGCGGCGCTCGAGGACAAGGAGGAAAAAATTCACCTGTTAAAGGAACACCTAACGGCGGAAAAGAAGAAAAAGCTCGGCTATGGCGAGAAAAAGGCGAAAAAGGAATAAGTCCTTGTTGAAATAAATCACTCCATGTCGTTGACTTTTATTAATGACTGTGAAGATAGACAATGGCATCACAAACGTCTCCTCCATGGGCTACGAGCGCCTTGACTACTTCTTCGCGTGTTGCGCGCGGGCATTCTTCTTGCACCATGCGCACATATTTTTCCGGGGGCACGTAAGCGGCCGCTGGAATAGGGCCCGAAGATGGCGTGGGATTTGGGTCAATGGGGAACGTGTCGTAGCTCGGCCAGGCGGGCCACTCTTCCAGAAATTCCTCCTGGGCTTCCAGGACGGTGGGTTGACCTTGTTCATTCTCTTGTTGCGTGGCCATAAAAGAAAAAAGAATGAGCTGCAAGGATGGAACTGAACTATTTTCGTGTAGATCCATGGCGACTCATCGCGCTGATATGGTGACCGGCGCAACCCTGTATCTCTGTGAGAAACACGCGGCTAAACGGAATGCGTTGATCGATTTTGCAAACAGCCGAAAAAACCCAATTCCACCTCGTTATCGAGCAGTGCCCATGGAATCGCATCGGCAGGCGGGAGAACGTCCCAAAATGTAAGGAATAAAGAAAAGATCTTCACTTTCTTTTACACTGGAACCAAAAGGGAGTCAAGGCCCAAGGCAAAATTAGATGCGGAGACAGGGCCGCGGAGGACGGGGCGGTGGACGTCGTACGTATTTTCCTTCCATTGTCGAGTCGGGGGCCTCAGGCGAGGCCTGGGAGGATCTTCAGTCGGGTCTGGTCGAGGAAGAGGAAGAAGCGTGGTCAGGACGAGTGGCCGACGTGCCCAGCGAAGAAGAGGAAGCAGACCAACCCTCTTCGTTGATTCATTTCTTGCAATATCAACGCGTGCTCATTCCCATTGCACGAGGCTTGGGTGAAACGGTGGGCCATGCCCTCTTACAGACGTTTCAAGGGTTACCGTTCCTATGGACCTTTGGCCCCGCCGGCGTGTGTTTCATGTCCTCCCTCTGGCCAATGGATCATAGCTATATACTGCAGGATGCTCGCAATTCATCTGAAATGCTTCTCGTGTATCAAGGACTGCAGCTGTCTCAGTATTACAACAACCCTCCCCGGCAATTATACCCTCCACCGCAGGCGGAAGGAATGCTACGTCTAAATCGAGAAATGACTCGCATCTTTTTTCGTTCCATGGCGGCGCGACCTTTGATCAACGAATGGGGTCCCGGAGGCGCCATTCGTGACAGCATCATTGACGTGGGCTATCTCAACACGCAAGATATCAACCTCTTTTACCCCGCCATTGAACCCATTCAAGACCGGCATCCAGCCGAATTAGCCACACCCTTTGTTTTGAGGCTCGACCCTCCCAAGGTGTTTCGTTCCAATGACCAGGACCTGGCCCATTTCACCTTGGAATTCTTACGTGGCCGACAAATTTATACGCCGTGGGTGACCGAGGCCGGTCTGATTCGACACGCCATTCAAATTATGCTCTTGGCCTTTGCCACCAATCCTCGTTTTCCTTGGCGACCCGATCAATTCCGGGTCAAGGTGACGCGCGATGCACTTCATGCGCCGAATACGCGCACGCCTCGAGCCCAGACGCCCTTTTTAACCTATGATCTCAGGGAAGAACCCTATAATGCCTTACGACCTTTTCTCGACGATCTTTTGTTTTATTCAGCCGATCCGTCTCAACTCTGGGTCGATTTCCATGATCAACTCGAAGACTTGCAATTGGGCGAACTCGTGGACGACCCCTGGAACCGTATCATTCCCGTGTATCCTGGGCATCCCATGTTTCAACACTTGCCACCCGAGCTCTTTTTGCAAGAAGAAGATGGACGCTTGGCACGACACAATAACAATTACTTTGTGCGTTATCAAAACTTGCGTGAATACATGCGCCAAGTCACGGACGAGGACGTGCGCCATTTGTATCAAAACTGGCACGAGCAACTCTTTGAATACGGCGACGACTTGTCGGCGGGCGCAGGCACGGAATGGTCCTTGCGCCGAGTCGAAGTCTACGTGCAACGCCAAACGCCAGAAGTGACACAAGCGGACAATGTTGACGAGGCCAGGAGGCAATACCAGCGCTATCGAGAGTCATGGCGAGCCCAATACTTGCTCATGGGCGGACAGTTAGTGTCAGGGTCATCGTCAGGCGCATCAGCCGAAGAGGGGCCCGCCCTTGAACTCTACTGACCAAAAAATAGCGCCCTTGGAAAAATACACTGTACCAATTTTGGGAGCTAAGTTGCCGCACTTGTACTTGGAATTGTGGCGCATCTGTACAGGGGGGCAAGTCGCGCCATCCATCCCCTTGCAGGCCACCCAACCGTCAGCCTTGCCCTTGGACTTGGGCAATCGGTTAAACATGTCGATCCACATGGTGGAATTACGCAAGGATCAAAACGTGTGGCGTTGGATTTCAACCTATGAATCCCTGGTCGAGGATAACGACCGCCACGTCTACTTGGCCTGGTATAAGAAGCAAGTCTACAAGCTCAAGTGGGAAAAGAATTCGTACCCCTTGTTGCATTGGGTACGGTGTGCAACGTGTGGAAAATGGGTCAAGTCGACGACACCGCGAGGCCAAGAGCATTTGCGTGGCTGTCATCGCTGCCCAACGTGTCAGCGCACGTACACGACTGTGGACGATCACGAGTGTGTCCCGCGAGAACCTAGAGTCTTTAGCTTTGGCACCCGGCGTACCTTGAAAATGGCTGAAGCACGGTGCGATACACCAATTGACTGGTCGAATCGACCCGAAATTGGCATCTTTGATTTTGAAACCTTTCCCAATCCGTCCAAGCAAGGGTGCTTCATGCCCTATGCCGTGGGCTTTGCGACGCTCGGAATCCATTCCGAAGCGGGCGTTTACTATGGACGAGAAGCCTTGCCGACGTGGATGGGCCACTTATGGGACGTGGACATGGATATGGTATGGTACGGATGGAATTCGAGCGCCTTTGACCTCATGTTTGTCATTGCCCATTTGTTGGAACAGTACCACTATGCGCTCGGAGAAAAGGCCTTTATTAAAAAGGGCAAACGCATCATGTCCTTGGAGTTTGAAAATAGCCGAGGCAAGAAAATTACTTTCAAGGATGCGTACTTGCTAGTGCCTCAAAACTTGGCGGCAGCAGGCAAGGCCTTTGGCGTGCCCGACAAGTGGGCCAAGAGCGATTTTGATCATACCAAGGTTTATAGCTGGGCCACGGCAGAACAACACAAGCTCGAGCTGGTCGCGTATTTGAAGGCCGATGTCGAATGCACCCGTCACGTCTTGCGCACCTTTGGCGCAATTGTCTATGAACGCTATCACATGGACACCTCAAAATACATTACCATTTCGCACCTGGCAGCGGCCATGTGGTCGATTAAGTGTCGACAATACCTGGCCCATGTTCAAGTGCCGTCGATTGAAGAGCACCAAATTATATACCAGATGGTGCGTGGCGGCCGTGTGCAGCCGCAAGTGAAGCAACTAACAAGTGAGGATCCCTTGGAAACGCCCTATGATTCCCTAAAAGACTTTCACCGCATGCTCGATTGCAATTCCTTGTACCCGCAAAGCATGACGGGCCTCTTCATGACGGGCCATTGGACCATTGTTTCCTCGGGTCTGGAACATCGCCACGAGGACTTTGGTCTAGACCACAATCCCGAAGAACCCGAGGGCTGGCCCCGAGGCCTTTTTTACAACTACTTTCGAGTGTTAGTCAAGTGCCCCAAGAATATTTATACGCCCTTTTTACCGAGCCGCGACCGAAACGGCGCCTTGGAATACACCTTATTAGACAAGGATGGGGAATGGTACACGGGCGAGGAATTATTGCATGCGGTGCATTACCTCCACTACAAGGTCAAACGGGTGTATGACGAGTGGAAATGGAGCAACCCTATTGAAATGGCCGTCCCCTTGTTCAACGACTTTATCCAAGGCGAGTATGAGAATCGACAGCGTTATCCCTCGGGCACAGCCCAGAACGAAGTGTCCAAGCTGGCCATGAATTCCGTCTATGGCAAAATGGGCCAAAAACCCATTACGAGCGAGAACAGCATCATCATGGTGGACGATGTAGAGACGGCGGCGGACTTTGAAAGTAAGGGCGGCAAGCTCGAAGCCCTGTATAACCAGCACGGGCATCAATTGGCGTGGCTGGCGACACTAGAAAAACTTAAACAAAAGGTAAGATCATTATATTTTCCACATGGATGAAGATATGAATGAAGATTTTCTTAACCGATTGAGAGTGTGGCAATGGCAGGGCTGCAGTCTTACCCACCCCGATCTTTTCGAACATTGTTATCTTCGGTGGATTCACGGAGTCGATGGTTTTACAGATTTTCTAGAGTGTTGGATAAATATGACTTGGTGGACTAGTGATCATCCTTAGGCCTCGTACCCATGCTACGTGGGCGCCACCATTTTGGCCCGCTCGCGCATCATCATGAGTCACGCGCTCATTGCCGCTCATGGTTATCTTGTGCCTCGCTACGCTCTACGTTATACTGATACTGACTCTCTCATTTTGCACGTGGCAGCTTGTCGACTTCTTCCCGCTGATTTTTACCACGAAAAGCTTCTAGGCAAGTTCAAGGACGACCTCAAGGGCGAGGGGCGTATTATAAGAGCCGTCTTTTTAGCCCCCAAGAGCTATTGCCTCATGTACCGCACCAAGGACAATTTATTGTGGCTCAAGGTGAGGTGCAAGGGCATTCCGCACCAGGGCGATCCTATACCCTTGGACGAATCCACGGCACTCATTACGGCGCACGATGATGCGCTCCATGCCAAGGCACTTGCGATTTTAAATCGAGGCGTCACAGGCTTGATGCCTCGCGTCGACCCCAAGTTTCGAGCCTATATCATTACACATTTAAATGGACAAGTGCGCACGACCCCGCACCTCACCTATGAATGCTTTCGCATGCTGCTGGAGAACCAAGTGCAAAAGATTCAATGTTTATATGGCACATTCAAGGTGCAATACGCCGCAGGCTCGGACGTGTCGCTGACCATTCAACCCCGCTACCAAGAACGAACCCTGGGCGAATTCCAAGGCGGGTGGTGGACCAAGGGCAAACGAATTAGCACGGAACATGAGATTATGACACAACCCTTAGGATTTAGAATCTAAGTCTATCGCCACGACATGCCCTTGTGTCCATAGTAGGCTCTGAATTGGGGCCATGTCAATGGCCGTTTGGACTTGGGTCGGCGTGTGTCAATGCCCGGACGGTCCATGCGGTTAATGGCCGATCGCCATTTCGACCCGTAATTCTTCTTCTTGGCCGTGCGCATCCGATCCAAATAGGCCCCTCGCGGATTCTGTTTGGCCCATTTGATCCAGGCTTCGCGTGCGGCCGTCTTACTAATGCGACCGCCGCTCACCTTTTTGCGGCTACCTTTTTTCGCCTTGGCACCCTTTTTCTTAGCCGGGGCCCTCTTCTTCTTGTAAAAAGCCAAGGGATCGCCCATGGTGGGCATGGGAAAAGGGTTCAAATTGCGCGGTGCAAAGGTTGGACCAAACGGATTTAATGATTCTGCATTAAATGACGCAGCACCCATCTCCCCCGTCATGGGATCCGCAGCGGGAGGAGGGGCAAACGGGTTCAACGAGGGCGCTTCGACCTTGACATCTTTCTTTTCCATGCTTGGTGGGGTCTTGGGACGAGGTTGACGAGGACTTGGCTCACGAAACGCCAAATTCAAAGGAGGAATGACAGGTTTGGGTCTTGACGGAGGGGGCCCCATGAGACGAGCTCTTAATTTTTGTTGACGTTCCTTTTCCTTGCGTTTCCGCTCCTTTTCCACTTGGGCAATGTATTTTCGAGGAGGCGCTCTCACGACAAGTGCTTGCCGAGGGCTTGGAAGTGGCGTGACCAATTCCATGGGCTGCGGTTCTTGCCGAGGAGAAGGTTGTGGTGTTACAGGCCGCGGGGTTGGAGGACGAGGGACAGGAAGAACAATTTCTTGTCGAGGAGTAGGAGGACGAGGTGTAGGCGGGCGTGACACAAGTTCCATGGGTTCATCTGGGTCTTCTGTAATGGTGACTCGAGCACCTGGTGCACGAGGCACAATATCCATGGGCTGAGGGGCAGCATGGACATGAACCACCGTCGTATGGGTCGTCTGAGGTCCGTCCCTTCGTTGTCGTTTCACGGGTCTTTTGGGTTCTTTGCGAATCGGAGCAGGTTTTCCCTTTTTCGATTGTTCCCGAGTTCGTTTCAACGAGGGCTTGTCGGAAATGAAAAGTTGCGGAGAACGAGGGGACGATGAAGCACGTTTCCTGGGCGTAGGGGGTTTCTTTGGTTTTGGTTCTCCACTCAAACTTGGTTTTTCTCCCTTTCTGGGCACGAGTACAACTCGCCGTTTCTGTGCTCTTGCCGCTGCAGCTTGTTGAGCTTTTCTCCGCCAAGCTAGAACATGTTGTTTGATAAGTTGCTTGCGTCTACTTTCACTAATGGGTTGATAGTTTCCAAACGCGTCCTTTTCCTTGTCTGGAATTTGGGACATGTCAATATATCCCTTTTGAATGGCTTCCCACGTGGCCTCATCATCGGACATGATATTAAACAGAATGAATTTTAGAGGTCTTATTTCTTGCGTCGACGACGCACGGAACCATAGTCAATGCCTTTCCAATCGTAGCGGTTCGGGTGCTTCTTCCACGTGGAACGTTTCGCGGGAATGCGGCCCCTCAGGGCCATGTCCGTGCGCAAATAACGATAGGCGTGTTTCTTCCCCGTGCGACGGGCCAAGGCGCGATAGGCCAGACGCAGGGACTTGGGGATTCCTGTGCGCATCTTGACGCGTCGGGCATGATGGCGGGCTTTGCGAGCTGCACGCTTAATGCCGGCCACTGGGCCAAAGTACCGTTTGGGCATTTTCTTCAAACTAAATGAATAATACGGCCACGACCCCCTTTGTGCCGGATGCCACCTTTTGGGTCGTGGTCCTGGGAACATTGGTGAGTTTAACCGGTGTCATGGTTCAAATGCTACGATTGTTGCGCAAATCCTCGTGCAACAAGGATGGATGCACGACCATTTATCAACAGGACAATAATAGAGACTTGTCTGCCTCCAAATAATCTATGCCCATCGATAGCTTCCCGTCAGAGACAAGTCTCCTGCAGCGGCCAAGTCAGAGACGAGCACCAACCGCGCAGCGCCCGTGACTTGATCCACGAGATACAGGTTGGCAAAGGCGCCGCCGTTGACAATAGCTGAGACGAGGGTTGCTGCTCCTGTGACAATGCCGGTAAAGTAGCCAACCGTCAGGGCAGCGTTATTGACGGTAGTGTGTGCATTAATAGGGATTCCGACGCGAATTGAATTGCCCGCCACTGCGGCTCCCTTGCCGGTCCAGCTAAAGGTTTCGTGAATGTGAATCCAGTCGCCATCCTTGACAAAGGTCGAACTTCCTGTAATGCCGGTAAAGGTATTGCTGGCACTATCGGTCAGAGTTGGGGTATAGGTCGTGGTGGGCGCGGTGATGAACGGATTGGTCGCCTTGCTGGTGACAAAGGAACCAGTGCCCGAATTGAAATAGCCGCGGTGGTTGGGAATGGTGAGCGTCTGGAGACCGAGCGTAGGAGCCACAGAACTGATCAAGGTATAAAACCCACTCGAAACATTGCCCAAGCTGAATTGAAGGGTCGTGTCCGTCAAAAGCAAGTTGGCAAAGGAGGGCGCCGTCGAGGAGGTTCCCTCGACCATGGCTCCCCCCGCGCTCACTATGAGTTTGGTATTGGCCAAGGCCGCGGACGAATTGGTGCCACCCAAGGCCACGGACAAACGGGCCGCTGTGGTTAGATTGCCCGACGCATCCGAAACGACCACTTGGCTTGGCGTCAATGTAGTCTCTGCTTCCAAGGCTTCCACCCGACTTTTCAAATCTTGAAGAATGTCCTTGCTACTCATGTTGAACGGTTGAGACAAATGAGGTGAATAAACGATGGGTGGCAATTGCATGGTTCGAATAACTGCCAAGGAAACGACAAAGGCGACCAAGGCACTACTCACAAGCATCACGAGAGGAACTAACAACACCTTGCATCGATCCATTGGAGAAAGAATGATCTTTATTGAATGAGGACATAGACAATGCTCTGAAGCCCAATGCTGGCTGCGCCGGCCGCCACTTGAGCTGCGTCAAAGGCTCCACCTTGAATGACGCGAACATTGGCACCGCCTCCGCCGACTGTGCGTGGATAGCCGACGATTGTATTGGCGGTCAAGTACAAATCGGTTACAAAGTCCGCATTTGTTGGCGCGCCAATGCTAAAGGTGATTGGATTGGGCAAATAAGCCGTAGACGAGGTCAGATCGGCAGTTCCCAGTCCCCAATTGTGCGTCCATGTAGGCGACGTGGTGGCGGTGAGAGCGGCCGTGGCCGTGCTACGAATGGTAATGACTCGCGTCGCCCCTCGCTTATACAAGCACAATTCCACGGGCAAGGCAACCCCACCACTCGAGGTGACAAAGGTGGGCCCCTTGATTCGTGTAAAACTCTGTAAATCCACACTGGACATTTCTTTAAACACAAGAGAATGAAGTCTAATCAAAGCATGGGGCCCGGTTGTCCGCTAATGCCCGGCACCCAGCTCGACCCACTATCACCATTGCCCACGGGCGTCGTCTGGCCCCTCAGGCCCTGGTTAAAGGCCGAATTGAACGCTTGCACCAGAAACGTGACCACGACAGGCGGCAAGATGCGCGCCGAGGCGGCTGCCAAGGGCGCTTCAATCCAGCCCAGAATTCGATTGGCACCCACACTCTCAATACCGTATTGAATGCCCGGTGCTGAAATGGCAAATCGTAGTCCTGCAGCAATGTCGCCGACCATGGCCGTGGGCGATGGAAGACTGGTAATGACACCTGCAATTCCCGCCATTGGCTCACGGGATCACTTGTTTACAGAAAAATGGCTACTCGCATGTGCAGTGAAGAAATTGTTGTTACTCATCATCCCTTGAAGCATGGACCTTGTCGTAATCCAGCAACTCATGAATCGTGTGCTCGCACCGAACTCTCATCCAAGATTTTTTGTGCCATTCATGCTGCAGCGTGGGATATGCGGCTACGTGAAGCACTCTGCAAGGACACGTATTGGACCATGTGTCATCCCTTGTTGCAATAAACAAGTGTTCACTCTTCTCATGGCGACTCCCATGCGCCACTTTTTAGTCTTCTATGTTTCCAACACGGGACACCACTGCCGCCACCTCTTGGATTACCCTTTTTTCCCAGGTCCCCAAGCACTTCAAATGGAATTGCGCAGGGTGGAACGACAAATCCCCACGGTCACGGGTATTACCGAAGTAGACAAAGAAACGGCCAAAAATTGGCGTGGACTCCCTCGTGAGGAACATAACTATCCAGGAGACTTTGCTTGTACAATATTATGAGTCTTAGTACTTGGGAATCTCCCAGCGGCCCCGGGTGGACCCTGGCGCAATGCTCGCCAACTTGCACGTGCGGTAGTACAGGACGTAAAAGTCGCACACGCACGCGCCCGTGACCGCCGTAAAGTTGAACTCAAACACGGGGTCGACCACTTGACCGGCCGTCGAGGCGGCGGAAATGAGACCATCGGGCAGCAAATAGGACAAGTCAAAGATTTGCATGAAGCGATTGCCCGTGTTATAGGCCGTCCACCCCAGCGTGGGCACCTCGTCCGCCTTGGTGATTAACGACTTCATCGAATGGCCAAAAAGCTGCCCCAGCGCATCATACATGTTGAAGGCCAGACGGTCCGTGAGCTGAAACGGCTGCTCGGGCCAGTACTTGCCAAAGATGCGAATCTGAGACGTGTTGATCGTGCCCGCTGCTCCTGCCGGCGTGCGCACCCAGGTCAAGAGCTTGTCAAGGTTCTGAATGTTCGTGTCGTACGTGTCCGACTTGAACTGCACCAAAATGGCGTCCACGGACAAGTTGCGAATCGGCAACTGGACCACTTGCAATGCACCCGTCTGCGCCGTGGTGCGGTGCACCATGAACGTCTTGAAACCAAAGTCAATGCCGCCGGCCGCCATCCAAAACTCCATGGTTTTGCGATAGCGATCCGACTCAATCGTCATGGTGTGCAACTGCACTGCCGAAATGGAATAATTCTGCGTCGTAAACGCGGCCGAGGACTCCATGACTTCGACGACAGGCGCCAATTCGAGCTCGAGCATCATCTCGTCATCCATTTGGTTGACTGGGAACGGTCCCTTTTTGAACAAGTTCACATCAATCGGCACCATGTAGACTTGCGCGGCCAAGGCCGCGGCCTGGCGAGCGGCCAAGGGCTGTGCACCCCAGACCTCGCCGACCTGGGCTTCGACCCCGGGCGCCGAGAGCCATTCCGTCTTGGTCGCCAGCACCTTGTGGGCGTCGCGCTGATCCTCAATGGGGTTGTTCGTCGCCAAGACACGAACGTACTTGAAGATGCTCCGAATGTCGTGGCACATCCATTGCGTGACACCACCTCCTGGACCAGTGCACGTGACCGTCATCTCGAGCTTGATATTCCTCAAGTCAAACAAGAGTTGAGGAAACTTGAATTGAATGCGGTTATTGGGCCCCGCCGGGACAAAGGTAATGTTACCCTGCAAGGGCGTGAGACGACAATAATTCTTCTTAATCGCAATATCCGTCGTCTCAGACTGGGTAAACATGAGCTCCTTGGGAAACACTTGCGCATGCGTCAACTGCGGGGACGCCTGCACATAGAATTGGGGTGTAGAATTGGCCGAGGAAGCCATTCTTTTCGGGCCCTGGTTCTCAACGCTTCTTAAAATAGACACAAGTGAAGTCCTCTTAGAGTTTTTTGCCCAAGGCATAGGCCCCTAGACCGGCTGCGCCAAAGGCGACAAAAGGCAACAAGTCCAAGGGTTGCCATTGACTGGGTTTTTGAGGACCAGGGCCGTCGGGATGGCTGCCTGGTGGAGATAAGCTGTGCCAAGGAGTAGTACCAGGACTTGCAGGAGAAATAGGAGTCCAGGGAGTACCCGGTGGAGGAGGTGGCGGGGGAGTTCCGGGCGCCAATGGCTGCATGGCAGTTAAGACCCGAAGTTTCCATCCCGGATCACTTTGATGAGCTGAAGCCTCAAGATTGTCTCCCGATGGGTCGATTTGAGCCAAGGCATTAACAAACCATTGGGGCATGCCCCAGGACCACAAGGCGTTGCTGGGAATCGGAATGCCAACCCAACTGCCTTGATACATGCCTCCGAGGGGCGTAAAATATGAAATAGCGTCCGGCTTCATCCAAGGCACCGAATTCGGTGGTTGTCCAGAAACCACGCCTTGTGTAACAGCAGCGATAAACCATTGATTCGGAGAGCCGTCCGGCCACCACGCATGCGTCCAGTGCTCCCAATAAATGGCATGAATTTCGTCCGTGGCAAAATCAATGTTATAAGGCAGATTGTAGGGTCCTGATGTGGGTTGGCTATACAATTGCCAGGTCGAAGGACAAGTGGCCATTTATTTAGGAAAAATGAAGTCCAACCACACCTGCAGTCACCGCTGCGGCCGCCAATCCCATTTCGAGCTCATGCGCCTTGAGCCATGCGTAAAATTGAGCCCACGCATAATCTGAATTGTCCCCTGGTGTATATGTAGGGTCATATTTGATCAACCAGGCTTGAATTTGTGGCAAATAGCTCTGCGGATCTTGAAGATAGGGCAAGGATCCAAAGGGCGGCGGATTCTGGGTGCCTGGAGGTTGTGGCAAATTGCTCTGACCCCACAAGGCTACCCAGATTTTGTTGGGTGTCGTGGTACGAGGATCGTACGGAAAGAGATAAATTTGCATGACAGTACTTAGATCATAACCGCTGCCCGTTGGAGGCTGGAGTGGGCCTTTTCCGTCCGACGCTGGAAAGGAATTAGCAAAGACGTTCTGTGCTGTCATTTCCCTTTTGCCTCAAAATCACTCAGAAAGAATGAGTACAATTGTCAAGTTTTTCGACAACCTCTTGGGAGGCACCGGCAAGACGATTGAAGGCCTCGGCAACCTTTTGATTCTCGCCCCGGCACTAATTGTGTTTTCAGGCCTTGTCTACGCCTTTTCCGCCTATGAGGATCAACATCCCAGCGCCATTACCGAAACCGTGCAGCAAGAACCCGCGGCTCCCTCTGCATAAATAAAGTCGTGTCCTCACTTGTCAATGGATAAACTCATTTCTTTTGGCGGGAGTGGAGGCACACGTCTCAACGGCGGTCCCCGTATTAGGACCGTATGCCAAGCCGTGGGTCCTCTCCACATAGATGACCTTGGTGATGTGGCGTGGGAAGGGAAGTGTCAACACTATGCCATGATTCGATATTTTCGCACTCACGATGGGCCGCCGTACGATTACTGTGCCGAGCACGGCCAAGAAATCGAAAGAGGCATTGGCTCCAATCCAGCCTTGCGCCAGCTCTGGGGCCGACAGTATAAAATCCCCGATAAATAAAAGCCTTCACTCGCTCGTTTTTAGTGGGTCCTCTATAAAACACATGGCCCAGGTCCCGTGTAGTCGCTTTTGTTGTTTTCCCGAAGAACGGGACCCTGAACCCTATCCTGCTGTGAACTTTTGGTGCCATAGCTGCCGCCCAGTCGAAACCATGCCCGAGGAGTGGCCCATGCGCTCGGGCTGGATCACCTATGAAAAGGTGCACCGAAAAATCATTCCCCACTCCCGCGTCTACCGCCCGAAAATCACCAAACAACGCGTCTACAACATGCACACCTTTCGCGAACTGCCCCGACCCCGGGTCATTAAACAATATGCCACGTGCCGAGCCGCCTTTAGAGCCTATTACAAGTCCTTGCGTCCTACACGTCCCCTGGGTTGGGGAGCGAATAAATAATCAAGTGAAGGTTGGCCGTCCCGCCGCCCATGGCCCCCGGGTTATACGTTGCCCCCGAGGGTTGTAGGCGAAGCGTAAAGTAGAGCTCGGGGAAATCCTTGGGCTGTCGCAAGTAGTGCTCGACACATTCGTGCTCGGTTGTAGACAATATATTGGCATTGATATTAATGATACCAATGACATCCGACTGGAATTGGGGGGTAGTACCCACCGTCCCCGTGCCGCCCATACTTTCGCGAGCCAAGTCCTGACAATGGATGGACATGAGGCTCTCTGTGCCGGGATTGGCAAAGGCCCCATTATGCAGGCCCACCACGCGATAACCAATGACCGATGCCAAGGGCTTAGGGAACGTAATGCGGACATTGTCGACGGCACCGCCCGTAAAGCCAATAAAGTGACTGCTCGCCGTCATGATGCTCGCCAAGACGCTACGAGCCGTCTCGAATTGCATGGGTTTGACCCCATGCGGACTATAGGCAGGCTGTGCGAGTTGTACCGACTTGACCCCCGAACCCCACGACAAGGGGAAATACCCCCCACCACCGTCCATGCAAAGAAAAATGTTTAATTACCTGGCTGATGTTGAGCACGACAGGGGCAAATGAATCTGGAATCGTAACAATCGCGACACCAATGCATCGTATAGTCACACAAGATACATCTAGTCGTCCACCCCATCATGGCCCCCAGGGATTTGCGGCATCGACAACATGTTCTATTCACCCCAAACATGATAAAAAGTGATCACTTTCTTATGACCGAGCACATTCTCCATCCCGTCATTGTCAGTGACAATCCCCGCGCTATCTTTGGCTTTTATGGACCCTACAAGAGCACACAAGAAGCGGTCCACTATTATAATCTCATGTCGCCCAAGGACCCGTCGTGTCAAATTGTGCATTGGACGCGAGCACAAATGAACGCGCGCATCACACTCAAGACGATCCCAAAAAGCGATCCAGACCATCAAAGTGCAAAACCCCTCGGGTCGTGTTGAGTTGAAATAAAAAGCCAAAGGGTTGCGAAACACTCTCCTCGTAAAACTCCTTGAGCGTCACCTTGTCCCCAAAGGGGTTGCGTTCCTTGATCATGATATCCTTTTCGTCCGCGCTCATGCTCGAAAAGAGCATAATGCCCTCGGAATTGTCGCGCATCGTCTTGGTCACAGAGGTGAGATTCTGGGTAATGATGACCAATGTTAAGCCCATGTGGCGCGAATTGGCCGCCAATTGAGGCAGCCCGCCCTTGCGCCCCGTATTCGTCGCATGCTTGCCCGCACAATCATCGACAATGATCAAGGTCTTGGCATGGTCGCGATGATGCTTTTCCACCTTTTTAATGAGTCGCGAAAAGACGTCTTGGTCCTCCTCGGTCGCATCCGCCTCGCGATACGTCTTGGTAATCCACGTTCGAATCGGATCATACGTTTCCTGCCCATCCGTCGGGCACACTAAGTAAACATAGTCCCACTTGCACAAGGGTTTCATCTTTTTCAATATACTTACTGCCTGGGTGGTCTTACCACTTAAAGTTCGTCCACTGACCAAGAGCCTAAAGCCCTTTTTATCCAAGTACCGCAGCGCCAGTGGTAGGCGGTGCTTGAACTGCCGTTCCCTCTGTGGCTGCTGCAGCGGCTTGCTCATGCTGCCGCACCGAGGAAAAGAAAGTGTGTGCCGCATCGACAAATTTGCTGCTCACCATGGCCCCGACACGAAACAAAAAACGGGCCGTCGGCGAGTTGACCAAGGGCAAGCTCTGGCACATTTCACGAAATTCCACCTTGGCCTCCACGTCGGCAATCAAGTCGGCTTCAATATCTGCCCCCGTCACGCTTTGAATGCCGTTGCACAGGGCATGAATCGAGGCCTTTTCCACGGGTGTCCAAGCCATGACCCGGTTAACGTTGAGCTGCAGATTTTCCAACACATTTTTGAGCTCGTCCAGGTCCAAGTCGTCCAACTGGCCCTTGAGAAAGTCCTCCTTGTTAATGGGCATTTCCGGGTGCTTGAGAGCAATCTCCCGAATCTTGCGCTTCAAGTCTTCTTCCTCCTTGCGACGGTTCGCTAAAAACGTCTCGTGGTCCACCTCTTCCTGTACAGGTGGTTGGTCCTGGTACACTTCCTCCTCCCCATCTTGGATCGACGCCTCGTCCTGGGATTGCATTGATACACAAACTAATAAGTGCCAATGTTGGCTCCCAAAAAGGGCAGCCGCATCGTGTAAGTCATGGTGCTCGTGCTCGGTCCAACCCAAAGTTGAGCCTGAGATTCGTTGCTCGACTTGGCCAAAAAGGTCCACTTGATAGCCAAGGACCACGCTTCTTCGCTCGAGGGTAACAGAACCTCAAACGTTAAGGGTCGACCGGCCGCCATGCCCGGCAATCGTTCTTCCAAACGTTCCTTGAGCTTTTCTTGAACCGAGACAGGGAACTTTTCCTTGAGGTGACAACTTCCTTGTGCCTCGCCCTTGGCTCCGCTTCGATACATGAGATCCACCACGCTACCCACAATTTGCCAATACAACCCATCTGTAACACCAAGCGGAATTTCAGGTATACCCACTTCCATGCTTGGACAAGAGAGTGACGATTTACAAGTATTTAATGAGCAACACGGTCGGCAATAAAAACAGTCCCAGCATGAAGCCCATGTGCAAGGCCCGGAACCACCACTTAGAGCTGGACACCAGCGCCCGTGCCCACGCGGATAGAGTCAGCTGTTGGAGGGGCGGGTAAAGCTTGGCTTCCACCTTGTCCACCACTCGTGCCGGAAAGCCTTGACGAGAGCCATGGTTTAAAGGCGGACAAGGCCCATAGACCGACCAAACCACCAAGGCCGCTAAACAAATCCCGAAGATTGCCAGAGAACCAACTAGTGTGAACTGGCGGACCACTTGCAGCAGATCGCGCTCGAGCTCGGGGCTCAGCTGGGAGTGGGGGAGGTTGGGGATCACCATTCTGGAACGAGGGAGTGAGCAGCTGAATTTGTCGCTGCACCTTGCGCAAGGCCGCGTTGCCCTTGCGCACCTCGTCCATTACGAATCCAAGTCCATTGCTTCCTCCGCCGCCATCGTCCCATCCGTCGGACTCTGGAATGGGAGGCATGACAGGGGTGCGGGTGCGGCGTCGCTTGGGGGCGGGTCTTTGCGTTTCTTCTTCGTCATCCGGGACTCCAAAGTAGGATTGAGCTGGTAGTGTCTTGCGGCGTGCAGGTACTCGACCAGTCGCATCCACACGTCCCACGCCACGTGTTCGGGGCCGACCGGGTCCCCGACCTCGGGGGGAAACGGAATGTGACCGCTCATCCATTGCTCCCCAATCGTCTGTGCCTTGCTCCATTGGGGCATGTCCAGGTGGGCTCTCACCAGTCGGTAAAACTCCTCCTGCGTCTCCCATGTAAAATTCATAGAGAAGTGAAGTCTCGAAATTCAATCGGGCATCGCTTCATGAGACGATGCAATAAATGGTCCTCGTCGACACGGTCTTTTTCGCAATAGAGCACCCAGTAAATTCGCCTTTCAAGGTGACAACGCTCCATGATGAGGTGATAGTTAAGGAAGCGCTCGGTTTTCCATGTGATGCGTCCAAACCACAAATAAGACGCTGGACCCGGAATAGAAGTTTTGAGGGACATGGCCTCGCCTGGAAAATAAACTCGGCACAATACTACATTGCTGAAGGGGTTGCGAGTTCCCCACGCCGGGTCCAGCTTCATCGCATACAGATCCTCAACCATAGCATACCAACTTTCCACTGGATGTCCTGGTTGCTCCAGCCAATGGGTCATGTGACAATTGACGCAATAGGGAAGGAGCGCGCGGGGCAAGCTAAATAGCCGCTCTTCTTGATAGAGTTGTTTGCATGTTCGTCTCAAGAATGCTCGATGGTCCACTCCGAGCTTGTTTCGAATCAGTTCTCGGAGCTCAAAAAACAAGTCGAGAAACTCCATATGGTTTAAAACAAGTGAACGACTCGCTCGAGGACATATTTATTTTATTAGGCCACGGGAGTGACAATGGGCGCCGGGCTCTTGCGGAGCTCAATCTTCTGGATGCGGCGCAGCAACTTGTCCGGCTGGCGTTGCAGCTCTTGCCACTCTTTGCGACCGCCGGGGAGCGACTCGATGATCTTCTGAATCACCTGCTTCGTGGTCAGCACAATCGCGATCTAGACGAGGGCCCAAGGTAAAAACATATTTGGTGGGCCATGTAGAAGCAATGTGATCCACCAAGTATAAACCCGATGCAAAAAAGATGGACAAGGCCGTATAAAGCGGCCAATCGATAAACATGAGACTAATCGTACTTGACTGCGCATCTGACGAGACTGCTTCTTCTTCTGCTTGAATTCGGGGCTCTGGACGCGGGCCAAGCGCTTGGCCTTGAGCTCGGGGTTCGCGGCCTAGGCACAGGTCAAGTCCTTCTTGAATGAGGATTAGGAGAAGCCAAGTGCCAAAGAATAACAGGGCCATGTAAAATGCATCGGGTAATGGAACAGGATCCATATGAGAAAAAATAAATGACCATGAGGTTGCAACGCTTGAAAGATCGGAGGTTGCAGCGCTTGGAAGATCGCCTCTTGGACTCGTTCGGTCCTCGTCAAACGCCTGGCACGACGGCAAGTCACCAGCGCACATAAAAACGTGCCCGTAACCCAAACACCCAATAAAAAGATGGCCATGGAATAGACCCACTCCATGTGGAAAGAAAAGTGATCGTACCGCAGCAGCACGGCGTTCAATCACCTCGGGCTTGGCATTGTACTTGACCCGGTACTCACGCTTCTTCATGCGAGCCACCGTTGGCGACTCGTTCAAACGTACACGCACATTGTCAATGAATCCAGCCCGCAAATTCGGGTCATGGGCCTTGGCGACGGCAATCAGCCCAGCCACGTGACGCGCCAACTCGCCCGTTTGGTCCTGGTCGACGTAGAAGATTTGACCGCTCGTAATCTTGCCCTTTTCCAAGGGTACCTCTGAAATGTGCTCGGGCCCCACCTCCATGTCATCCGACTCGAGCGAAGACTCATTCGAGTCAAAACTTTCCTCTGCAAGCCCCTCTGCGCTCGCCTTGTTAGCCTCGTCAAAGGCACGAATCACTTCACTGGGCGGCATCTCTCCCGGACCCACAGGATGAGCCATTATGTTGGGAATAAGTGACCGATAAAAATTTATTATTCGTCGTCGCTCGAAATCACCCACGGTTCTGACCCCCCTCGACGGGGCCTCTTTTTTTCTTCTTCCACCAAAGACCAAGGCGGCGCTTCTTCAATCCATTTCTTGGGGTCCTCGGCCAAGTCCGAAAGCTCCGCCTTGGCCTGTCGCATCGCTAATTCCAGAGTCGAAAACCCCCACGTCGTCTTGCAATAATCCACCAGGACCCTGCTGCGAATACATACACCAGGCGCAATCTCGAGCCAGTCATTCATTTACAAGAAAATGGCGGAGCGTAACGCCGAGCTCTTTAAGTTCCTGGATCGTCTCAATAATCCTGAACAAGAAGCGGCCAATCGAGCAGCTCGAGAACGATATCGCGAAGCCCATATTCGCCGCATGCCCGTGGCGGATCAAGCTGCTGCGCGAGAACTAAGTGCCTATTTCGAGGACGAAAAGGAGCTCCACGAACTCTCCCAAGCGGCCCAAGACATGTACCACAAGACGATGAAAAAAGTAGACCGATTCATGGAAGAGAAGGGTATTGGATCGACCCACAACTAGGGACTCTGGTCCTCATTTCATTTTGTAATAAATGGCGGGAGCACCCATCCCCATTCATGTCATTACCGTCCACTACTATTGTGTCAGTGCTCCGTGTGTACAGCACATGCGACAAGTTGGCGCCACCAATGTCTGCACGACCGTCACCACCGAATTCCATTGCCAAATCCCCATGACCGCCTGGCTCAGACCCAAGTGCTGTCTATGTGGCCAAGACCAAGTGGAATTCCATAGTCAAGAAATCAAGTATCATGTTAAGATGGGGACCCGGCGACTCTTCATGCCGGGGACTGTGGATGACTAGTAGCTTGTCTCATAGTTCATCCTGTCGCCGCACATCATCCAGGGCCTCTTGTACTGCCGCATCTAGGACTGCAACGCTGTTGCGCGTAATATGCCGTATCTCTTGTCGACTTGGTGGAGGAGGGGTATAAGACGCAACCGCAGGCTGTCTTAAAATTCGATCCTTTTCCCAATTTTCCAGCTTGAGACGCTCTAGCATTTCAGCCGCTGTTTTCTTTGCCTCTTCCTTGTCCTCCTCGACATGCAATTCCCGGTGCACCGCCAGGTCATACAAGGTGGCAAAATACAGGTCACATCGCTCACAAATGCAGTCCACATAGTCTGGAATGTCGCTCATCACTTGTTTACAAGAAAATGAACTTTACCCACACGTACCATGACGGATTCTGTGCCTGTTTGGATGTGGAGCCCACCCACCATGTCATGCACACGACCGAGGGCTGGGTGTTTTTCTACGACGCGCAAAACCAGCCTGTGGAAACGTGGCCATCGATCGAGGATTACTTGGCGCACAAGGACAAGCAAGCTCGCCTCGTTCGCCAGCAGGCCGAAGTGGACCTCTTGGCCTGGGAAAAGACACTCCCCCCGCTACCTATCTTCATGGGAACTTTTATTCTCCCTCGCGATTCCCGCAAGCCCATGAAGCGTGTAGACCAATAAAAAACTAGTCCTTTTTCTGCTTCTTCTTGACCGGCTCTTGGTCTTCGTCAAAAGCTAAGCGACGCTTGGGAGTACGCGCTGTCACACGGGTCTTGGCCTTGGGCTTCTTCGGGGGGTCGACGCTGTCGAGAATCTCATCCGAGTCCATGAGCTCGTCCGCGTCGTCATCCTCGGCCGCCTCACCCAACGACTCTTGAAGGGCCGCGAGCTGCTTGCGAATCCCGTTGAACGTGGCTGTGTGGTCGTGGTGATAGGCGACTGTATCCTCCTGACCCTTTTTCAGCTTTTCCAAGAGCTGATAAATGTCATCTTGACGCGATTGCAAGTGCTCCCCCATCTTGACCATGCCGTCTTGAATCCCTTGAATCTTGCCCATGAAGGGGTCGGTTTGTTCAAAGCTCTTGATCTGCTCCAAAAAGGCCGGATGCCCTGTAACTTCCTTGATGGCCGAAGGTTGAGTTGCTGTAGGCGCCGGGACTGGAGGAGGTGGCAAACTAGCGCCCAGACGAGCCGCCTGGAGGGCTGCCATAAAATCCGGCAAAGGTGCAGCGGCTGCTGCAATCGCTGGAGACAAGGCTTGGACCGGCGCCACAGTAGCCTTGTTCGGCTTGGACCAGTCGTACACGCCCGTTTTCTTGTCTGGATTCATCCATGCCTTGGGGGCGCCCTTTTCGCTCCAACTCACCGAAATGCCCTTGGTTTTTGCGGCATACCCCAGCTGCAAGAACTTGTCCGAATTCGGGGCAAAGACCGTATTGGGAATGGTCTGGTCCGGACACTGGGCCAGGGACGTTAAAAGGTCCGCCTCTGTTTTCCAAGGGATCAAGTGAGGTGGAAAATCAGGCCAGTGCTGAATGGTCACCCGCCCAATTTGGACTTGCGTACTCGCCATGGGGCAATAAGAGAGTGATCTATTGATACATTTACTTTTTCTCATTATTCACCGCTTCCTCACGTGCCTTTTGCTCATCCTTTTCCATGGCCGCCAGCAGCTCGCCCAACGACGTGGCCATGACACCCACACGAACTCCGGCCCTACAATAGGGGCAAGAACAAGCCTTTTCCTTTTCGGCTGTCGTCTTTTTTTGGGCATCGACCGCAGCCTGAGAAACGCCCCGAGCCATGTTAAGAATTTGTTTGCAGTCGGGGCATTTGCCGTCTCGAGGCAATTCGGTGCTGCTTAAGGACCAAAAGTTGTTGCATCCCCCTGCACAGACCAAGGCCGGATACTGCAACTTGCCTTCTGTCACGCGCTTCAAATCGGCCATAAGAAAGTGAACAATCCATTTATTTCTTTCCCAAAAACAATGCCCCCGCTTGCTCCGCCTTGATAAGCGCTTCGCCCAGAGTCTTGGCCTCGACCGATACAATAGAGCATTTAGGCGCATTTTTGCCCTTTTCCTTGACGTAGCGAAAAGCCCCTGGATGCTTCATGTGTTCATGCCTCTGGCAATAATGGCTCTGAATCACACGCCCTGTCGCTGGACCAATACGCGGAAGATCGACCCACACAACCGGATTCTCACAAGAACGAGCCATAAAAAAGTGAACACTAACGGTTTTATTGATTCAAATAGATTTCAAGACCCTTTGAGCGAGCATCTTGGCGAGTATCTAACACCGAATTCGACCACATGCTACACGTTGCTTTCTCCGTCAGTTTCTGACGATAAGAGAGGTTGCAGCGGTACAGGTGAAGAGGACAATAATAGTCCACTAACACTTGATCTGTCACGGGATGGGTATGCTCCGAAAACCACACTGCTGGACGATCACACTTATAGAGCGGGATTGATGTACGAACAGCCATATGAATGATAAAAAGTGAACACGCCTGACGGGTCGCTGCGATGAGACCCATCAGGCATGTCCACGAGCGGGGCGACTGGGAATCGAACCCAGAACTCCTGAAGTAATCCAGGTATTTTTACCCGCTAAACTATCGCCCCAAATCATGTGATGGTGACAGGAGTCGAACCTGCTCGTTCCGCACAAGGGAACAGGGATTAGCAATCCCTTGCCTCAACCGTTTGGCTTCACCACCAAATAAATGACACTGACAGGAATCGAACCTGTGACCCAACCCGGGTGAAGAGTGCGCTCTGCCGCTGAGCTACAGTGCCATATATACGCCAAGAAGGTCGGTGACCCTCTTCACACAACCCTCTCGGCACTGGACAGGGTCTGTTGTCACACTAAACCCCTGCTGCAATCGTTTCAGTCGCCCGCGGGACGCGCCGGGTAGGATGTGGCGTGGATTCCTACTTTGCTTTTCCTACATGGCGCAAACGCCGTTTCGGCGCCCCACGGGGTCCACGTGGAGGGGGGGCCTGCTCTATTTTTAGTAGGGTTAGCGGTGTAGGGTTAGGGTTAGCAAAGACATAACCCTAATTTGGGGCGGGGTAACCCTAGGGGAGGGG